>ERZ772855.366-NODE-366-length-55393-cov-11.099245_pt1 | contig 55393 bp, 51 predicted proteins | sample MGYA00511900_ERZ772855 | MGnify/ENA primary metagenome ERZ772855 (study PRJEB29015, sample SAMEA2737701) | human gut metagenome | biome: human gut; feature: human-associated habitat; material: faeces | place: China | collected 2012 ... | reverse complement strand
ACCTCATTTTCCCCGCGATAAGTGAAGGGGAAATTTCCGGCGGCGGTTGTCATACCCTACAAAAAGGAAATATTTTCTAAAATATGTAAAAAATCAACCCGTTTCGTGGGCTCCATAAGTGAGAGGACATTTGTAGCTCCCATGAGTCCCGGGAGAAGCCAAACTGAGATTAAAAATTTTCCCTCTTCATTTTGGCTGAAAATTCCCAGACGAAATGGTAGGGCGTTAAATCACCTCCATGTACCTTGACAATTTCATACTCATTCATCTGATACATTCTTCCCCACCCGAGCCGGGAGGCCGTGCGCCATGACCAATTTATGCGAGCGACAAACACGAGCCTCCACTGCCGGATAGCAACCGGCAAGGCGATGACGGTGGGGGCAGGACAATGATACTTCTCAAAAGAGCTGGGCGGAAGCGCAGGGGTGAAACTCCCATGGACCCGATTCGCTGTTGGGCGTCAGGTGAATCCAGAGCGCGCGGGGGCGAGGTCAAATAGGTGCGCAAAAAATAAATTTTGAAAGGAAAACCAAATGAAAAACAAAAACGGAATTTACATCATCGGTGTTGACCATGGCTATGGCAACATCAAAACAGCCAACTGCTGCTTTCCTACAGGCGTGGAGGGCAGCGACGCAGAACCCACCTTCAAGAACGATCTGCTGATTTATCAGGGCCGCTACTACCAGATCGGCATTGGGCATAAGGAATACGCCGCTGAAAAGGTAATGGACGAGGACTACTACATCCTGACTCTGGCAGCCATCGCCCGGGAGCTGAGCAGGGAGCAAATTACCCAGGCCAACGTGTTCCTGGCGGCGGGATTGCCGCTCTCCTGGGTGGCGAAGCAGCGGAACGCGTTCCAGGCGTATCTGCTACAGAATCGTGAGGTGGAGTTTTCTTTTCGGAGAAAGGATTACCGTATCCGAATTGTGGGCGCGGCAGTTTATCCCCAGGGATTTGCCGCAATTGCCCCCATTGTCAATCACTTCACCGGAAGTAATATGCTCTGTGACATTGGAAATGGAACCATGAACATCCTGCGAACCATGGACAGCAAAGTGGATTTGCGCCAGATGTTCACGGAAAAGTTTGGCGTGCAGCAGTGCATCTTGGCTGTCCAAGAGGCCCTTATGCGGGAACATCACGCTGAACTTGAGGAACAGATGATCCACAATTTCCTGCGGTACGGTACAGTCGGTATCGACGAGGAACTGGAAAAGACCATGAAGCTGACAGCCAGCGACTATGCGAAAAAAGTTTTCCGCAAGCTCCGGGAGCATGGCTATGATCCCCGGATTATGAAGCTGTATGTAGTCGGCGGCGGTGGGTGCCTGCTGAAAAATTTCTTCCCTATTGCTCCTGACAAAATCATCATTAACAGCGACATTTGCGCCACGGCCAAAGGCTACGAGTACATGGCTGACGTGCAGAATGTAACGGGAGGCGTGAAATGAGGGCCGCCAAAACCACAATACGCTTCAAGCTGTCCCGTGCAGAGGATGCCCGTGCATTGGAGTATCTGAGGGATCGAAAAGCGGCGGGGAGTTCTTTCAGCAAATCCGTGGTGCAGGCCATTAACGACTGCCTGGATGCCCAAGAGGCGGAAAGCAGGGAGGACTCCTTCATGGGCAGATTCCGGCTGATGCTTCGGGAGGAACTGAAAGGGTTGGGAAATACAGTTCCTTTTCAGCCTGTTTCGGAGCTGTCTCAGCCATCACAGGAAAACGCTGAGCAAACGCTGGCGTTTTTGAATGCTTTCGACGGCATGGAATGAGAAAATGACGGCGTTTTTTCGGGGAAACGCCATCGATGTGCTAATGTCTCACAACGATGTGCCGTCGCATTTGGCGGTTTACGGAGTCAAAATCGGACAATGTGATGGCGTATTTGCAGAAAAGCACCGTCCCAAAGCACTGGTTTTACCCGACCATAATTACACAGGGACAGATGCCTACAACAGACCTAGTGTACACTTTTTCATGCACAGTATCGTTCAGGGCAGGGCTGTTTATCACTGAATTGTGGGCAATGTGGGGGGCGATTCAACATGATAGAAAAGGTTATGTCTTTAGTCTGGCAAGCATCGCCTTTTGTCCCCAAAGGCAGCTTGTCAGGGCATATCCCTGAAACCCTATGTACTTAAAGGAGGAACATGAACAAAAGAATTTATGAAATAAAAGTCCGGCTGGCAGCCGATGAAATGGCATACCTGAATCAGCTTGTTGCTGCAGCTGGATTGTCCAGAGAAACTTATTTGCGGATGGTGATTTCGGGAGTTGTCCCAAAGGAGGCACCGCCTCCTGACTTTTGGGCAATGATGCGGGAGCTTCATGCTATCGGGAACAACCTGAATCAGATTGCCATGAATGCCCATGTGCTGAACGCCATTGATGCCAAGCACTACGACGAGGGTGTTCGGCTATTTCAGGATGCGGTGCAGAATATTCTATCCGCAGTCCTTGACCCGATACCGATTGACAAATTAACACAAGGACGGGCAGAAGCGCCCGTCCCCAACGATGAAAGGAATGACGTTTATAGAAAAGAAGTTATGTAACTCTATTGTGATTCCCATAGCGAAATTGCACCCCTTCGAGGGCCACCCTTACAAGGTCCTCGACAACGAAGAAATGGAGGCATTGACTGAGAGTATTCACACAGAAGGTATTCTCTCCCCGCTGATCGTTCGCCCATTAGAGGACACGAACGAATACGAGGTGATCAGCGGCCACCGCAGATTACACGCAGCGGAAGGGGCAGGGCTTTCGGAGGTTCCTGCCCTTGTCTATGAAATCAGCCGGGAGGAGGCAGCCATTATGCTGGTAGACAGCAATTTGCACCGGGAGTATATTCTGCCCAGCGAAAAGGCGTTTGCTTATAAGCTGAAAATGGAGGCAATGAGCCACCAGGGTACTTCGTGCCAAGTTGGCACGAAGTCAAGGACAGACGAGATGATTGGAGAATCGACACAAGAGAGCGCACGGCAAGTACAACGTTACATCCGCTTGACCTACCTGATTCCAGAGCTTCTTCAACTTGTCGATGACGGCAAAATCGCCCTCACCCCCGCTGTAGAACTGAGTTACCTCCCGGAAAAAGCCCAGACCTACCTCCTGGAAGAAATGCGCCGCAACGACTGCACTCCATCCCTTTCTCAGGCTATTCGCCTGAAAAAGGAATACCAGGCAAAGACTCTGACCGTGCCAAAACTGCGTTCCATTATGGGAGAGGAAAAGGCAAATCAGAAAGAGCGACTGAAAATTCCTATGGAGCGCATCCGAAAGTTCTTTCCAAAGAGCTACACGCCAAATCAAATCGAGGAGGCTGTAGTAAAACTCTGTGAGAATAATTACCGCCGACGAACCGAACAGGAACGATAGGGGGCTGCTGATGGAAGCAGAAGCATTGAATACCCCTACCCCGGATATGAAAACCGTAACCCAGGACGATTCCACGCATATTCCTGACTTCGCAATTGAAAGGCTTGCCCGGTTCTTCCTCCCCCTGATGCAGACGTCTCTTTCCGAAAAGCCCGCCGTACATTTGCAGCGAGATCAGAAAGACGATATGATGCACGGAAAGGAGGTATCAGCATGAACGCAGTCATTTACGCCCGCTATTCTTCGGATAACCAGCGAGAGGAATCCATTGAGGGACAGCTTCGGGATTGCCGGGAATATGCGGAGCAAAACAAGCTGGCGATTGTTGGAAACTATATTGACCGGGCATTATCTGCCAGAACGGCAGACCGCCCGGATTTTCAGAGGATGATCCACGACAGCGAAAAGAGGCTGTTTGACGTGGTTCTCGTATGGAAGCTGGACAGATTCTCCCGTGACCGATATGACAGTGCCCACTACAAACACATTCTGAAAAAGAATGGTGTGCGGGTCATATCCGCAAAAGAGGCCATTGCCGACGGCCCGGAGGGAATTATCCTGGAATCCATGCTGGAGGGTATGGCGGAGTATTATTCTGCAGAGCTGGCGGTCAAGGTGCGCCGTGGTCAGCGGGAAAACGCAATGAAATGCCGGAATAACGGCGGTACGCTGGCCTATGGGTATTCCGTGAATAAAGAAACCGGGGCATTGGTCGTGAATCCAAAAACCGCCCCTATCGTGCGGGAGATTTTCTCCCGCTACGACAAGGGCGAGCTAATCAAGAACATTATGAAAGACTTGAACGCAAGAGGATTGCGCAACAATTTTAACAGGCCATTCCAGGCAAGCGCCATGACGCTTCTTTTGAAAAACAGGAAATATATCGGGGACTACTGCTATGGCGACACAATCATCCCGGGCGGCGTTCCGGCTCTGGTGGAAAAAGATGTATTTGAAAGGGTGCAAAGACGGATGGAAGCAAACAAGAAATCTCCGGGGAGAGCCAAGGCCAAGGAGGAGTACCTGCTGTCCGGAAAGGTGTTTTGCGGCACTTGCGGCGGTCATATGGTCGGTGAGTGTGGGAAAAGCAGGAACGGAACGTTCTATTACTACTACAAATGTATCAACGCCAAGCATGGGCATACCTGCAAACGGAAAGCACTCAAGCGGGATTGGTTGGAACGGGCGGTGGTTGTGGAGACTGTGACCAAGGTTCTCACAGATGAAGTAATTGACCGGGTGGCAGATGCCATCATTGCCATACAGGGACAGGAGAATCCGATGATTCCCTCCATCAAAGAACAGCTCCGTGCGTGTGACAAAGGTCTTAAAAATCTGCTGAAAGCGATTGAAGCCGGCATTTTTACGCCCACCACAAAGGAGCGAATGGAAGAACTGGAACGTCAGAAAGAGGAGCTGAACATCAGCCTGATCCGCGCCCAGATGGCGCAGCCGGTGTTCACCAAGGAAGAAATCGTCAAATGGATTAGCCGCTTCAAATACGGCAACATCAACGACAAGGCCTATCAGCGGGAAATGATCGATACATTTTTGAACTCTGTGTATGTGTATGATGATAAAATTGTGTTCACCTACAATTTCCGGGATCATGCGGAAACCGTGACCCTGGACGAAATTGAATATGTGTTTTGTTCGGATGTAAACGACTGTGCCCCACCAATCAATCCCAGAACCTTTACGGTTCTGGGATTTTTGCTGCGCAAAAATCCCAGTGATCTGTCGGACAGCCTTGGCTTTTTCTTAGTCGGTTTTGGTTGCAATCCCGCTCCGGCTGTGTTATACTGAGAAGGTATAAGCTCATAATATGGTTGAGCGTCTCTACCAACCGCCGTAAACGGTTGACTGCAAAAACTTTTTTCGAGGGAGCCACCATGAATTACGATGTGATCATTGTCGGCGCGGGGCCCGGCGGTATCTTTTCCGCCTATGAGCTGACCCGGCTGCGCCCTGAACTGAAGGTCGCCGTCTTTGAGGCCGGACACCCGCTGAAAAACCGCAAATGTCCCATTGACGGTGTCCGGGTCAAGTCCTGCATTGCCTGCAAAAGCTGCTCTATCATGAGCGGATTCGGCGGCGCAGGCGCTTTTTCCGACGGAAAATACAACATTACCAACGATTTTGGCGGTACGCTTTACGAGTATCTCGGCAAGGCAAAAGCGCTGGAGCTGATGCGCTACGTTGACCAGATCAACATGGCCTACGGCGGCGAAGGCACCAAGCTCTATTCCACCGCCGGTACAAAATTCAAAAAGCTGTGTATGCAGAACGATCTGCATCTGCTGGACGCCTCTGTGCGCCACCTCGGCACCGACATCAACTACGTGGTGCTGGAAAATCTCTACGCCTACCTGAAAGAAAAGGTCACGTTTTACTTCGACACGCCGGTGGAATCCGTAGCCGCTGTGGATGGCGGGTATCAGGTCACCTGCAAAGCCGGGAGCTTTTCGTGCAGCCAGTGCGTGATTTCCGTGGGGCGCAGCGGCAGCAAATGGATGGAGTCCGTCTGCCGTGACATGGACATTCCCACCAAGTCCAACCGTGTGGATATCGGCGTCCGGGTGGAACTTCCCGCAGAAATTTTCTCCCACCTCACCGACGAGCTGTATGAAAGCAAGATCGTCTACCGCACCGAAAAATACGGCGACCTCGTCCGCACCTTCTGCATGAACCCCAAGGGCGCGGTGGTCAACGAAAACACCAACGGCATCATCACCGTCAACGGCCACAGTTACGAAGACCCCGCCCGCCAGACCTCCAACACCAATTTTGCCCTGCTGGTGGCAAAGCACTTTTCCGAACCCTTCAAGGATTCCAACGGCTACGGCGAGTCCATTGCCCGCCTCAGCAACATGCTGGGCGGCGGCGTCATCGTCCAGCGCTTCGGCGACCTGATCCGGGGTCAGCGGTCTACCCCCAAGCGCATTGCGGAGTCCTTCGTCACCCCCACGCTGGACGCGACACCCGGCGACCTGAGCCTGGTGCTGCCCAAGCGGATTCTGGACGGCATCATCGAGATGCTCTACGCGCTGGATAAGGTCGCCCCCGGCACCGCCAACGACGACACCCTGCTCTACGGCGTGGAGGTCAAGTTCTACAATATGGAAGTGGCGGTGGATGAGCATTTGCAGACCCGGTATCCGGGGCTGTACGTCATCGGCGATGGCAGCGGCATCACCCATTCCCTGTCCCATGCCTCCGCCAGCGGCGTCGCAGTGGCGCGGAGAATCGCAGAACATATATTATAAGGAGGGCGGATACCATGAAAGCACTGGCCTATTACGATGGCAAAATCGGCGCACCCGAGGAACTGACAGTCCCCTTCTATGACCGCGCCCACTTCTTCGGCGACGGCTGCTACGACGCCGCCATGGCAGCGGGCGGCACCATTTTCCTGCTGGAAGACCATCTGGACCGATTTTACACCAGCGCCCGTCTGCTGGATATCCATATTCCTATGGAAAAGCAGGCACTGGGCGAACTTCTCACCCAGCTGGCACGGCAGGTGGAGGGCGAAAGCTGCTTTGTGTACTGGCAGGTAAGCCGGGGCGTGGAGCCGCGGAGCCACACCTATGCCGAAAATCTGCCCGGCAAACTGTGGGTGCTGGTTCGTCCTCAGGTCATCCCCAGCCCCAATATCTCCATCCGTCTGAACGACGAGGAGGACACCCGTTTCTTCCACTGCAACATCAAATCCCTGAATCTGCTCTGCAACGTGATGACCGCCCAGCGGGCGCACCGCGCCGGATGCACGGAGACTGTGTTCCACCGGGGCGACATCGTCACCGAATGCGCCCACTCCAACATTTCCGTCCTGAAGGACGGAGTTCTGTACTCTCATCCAAACGACGAGTTCATCCTCCGGGGCATCGCCAAGAGCCACATGATCCGGGTTTGTTACCGGCTGGATATCCCCGTGCTGGAAAAGCCCTTCACGATGGATTTTTTGAAATCCGCCGATGAAATTCTTGTAACCTCCACCACCAAGTTCTGCCTTTCCGCCGATACGCTGAACGGTCAGAGCGTGGGCGGAAAGGATCCTGCCGTCCGCATCGCCATCCAGAACGCGGTCATGCAGGACTTCCGGGACTGCACAGGCTATGCAGGGTAATGGAATTAATTGAAAAAAGTCACCTGCCGCAACTGCTTTGCGCGCACGCCGGTACATCGGCGTGCGCCCTTTTGTAATGTCGCTCAAGGACGTTTGCTTTTGCTGTATGAACACTTTTTTATGTTTCTGTTACAAAAATTCGCGAATTTATCGAGACATATCATGAAATCTGCTACTTTACTTGAGACGGAAAATGTGATAAACTATTACCATTCTTTTAAATTTTGAATTTTCCAGTTTTGGAACTTTCATTTTGAGGCAAATACCCCCACCGTCTCCTGTAATATGGCGTCTGCCATTTTATAGGCTGTCTCCCGGTGCTGTTTTAGACCGACGCTATGGAAGAAGCATCGGAGAAAATCGCTTCGGGGATCGCCCGTACCGACTGCTTTTCAAAGCAGAAATTAAGAAAGGAATGATCACTATGCAAACCATGAAACGACTTCTCGCCTTCGCCCTGGCTCTGACCATGGTCTTCGCGCTGGCAGCCTGCGGCGATAAATCCGGCACCACCAGCAGCACAGCGGCAGCCGACACCACCACCCCCACTGCGGCTGCCGTGACCGAGAACGCGGTTTACAGAACGCTGTACGCCTCCGAAGTCACTACGCTGAACTATCTGATCACCGGCCAGACCAACGAGCTGAACATCGCCGCCAACGTGGTGGATTGCCTGGTGGAATACGACTCCTACGGCAACGTGGAGCCCGCTCTGGCTACCAGCTGGGAGCAGAATGAGGACGCCACCGTCTGGACCTTCCACATCCGTGAGGGTGTGAACTGGGTCGATAAGGACGGCAACGTTGTTGCCCCCGTCACCGCCAATGACTGGGTTTCTTCCGCCCACTACGCCTGTGATGCCAACAACGACTCCGACACCTTCTATACCATGAGCGGCGTCATCGCGGGCGCCGACGCCTACTACGACTGGACCGCATACCAGATGGCTCTGCCCGATGCCACCGACGGCACCGATGAGAGCGGCAATGCCGTGAAGTTCATCACCAACGAGGACGGCGAGCAGGAAATTCTGGAGGAAGTCCCCGAGGCTTCCATTGACGATATCGGCGTCAAGGCGCTGGACGAATATACTCTGGAGTTCACCCTGGAGTCCTCCCGCCCCTACTTCCTGTCCATGGTTTCCTTCGGCCCCTATATGCCCGTGTACGGCCCCTTCCTGGCTGAATGCGGCAGCAAGTTCGGCACCGACAACAGCACCCTGCTGTACTGCGGCGCGTTTATCCTGTCCACCTACGAGCCCCAGCAGCAGCGCGTTCTGACCAAGAACCCCACCTACTGGGATAAGGACAATGTGTTCCTTGACGCCATCCAGATGACCTACAACGCCGAGGCTTCCTCCATCGCCACCACCATGTACCAGTCCGGCGAGGTCGATCAGGCGGATATTTCCTCCGACCTGCTGTCCGCCATGATGGCTGACCCCAACACCAAGGATCTGATCCACCCCTCCCGTGCCGATACCTCCTACGCTTACTGGTATCTGTTCAACTTTGACCCCAACTTCGACGCCGAGTACGAACCCGAAAACTGGAAGCTGGCCGTGAACAATGAGAACTTCCGGAAGTCCATCGTCCACGCCTTCAACCGGATGCCCGCGCTGGCCACCAGCGACCGCATCGACCCCGAATCCCTGAAGAACAACACCATCACCCCCAACGCCTTTGCCTCCGCTTCCAAGGACTACACCTACTACGAAGGTCTGGCCGCCTACACCGATGGCGACAACTTCGACGAAGCCCTTGCCGAGGAATACAAGACGACCGCCATTGAGGAGCTGACCGCCGCCGGCGCCACCTTCCCCATCAAGATGCTCATGTGCTACAACCCCACCTCCGCCAACTGGGCGCAGGAGTGCCAGGTTGTGGAGCAGCAGATCGAGAACGTTCTGGGCGCCGACTATGTGGACATCATCATCCAGGCAGGTCCTGAGACCGGCTTCCTGGGCGCCATCCGCCGCACCGGCAACTACGCCTTCATGAAGTGCAACTGGGGCGCTGACTACGCCGACCCCGAGACCTGGACCGATCCCTTCTCCACGGATTCCAGCTACAGCTTCATCTTCAAGAGCACCGACCCTGAAACCCAGGCTCTGTATGCCGAGTACACCGAGCTGGTGGATGCCGCCAAGGCCATTACCGACGACATGGACGCCCGGTATACCGCCTTTGCCAAGGCCGAGGCGTTCCTGCTGGATCACGCCTTTGCCGTCCCCTTCTCCATCAGCAACCGCAGCTATCAGATGTGCAATCTGAACGTTTTTGAAGGCCAGTACGCCTCCTTCGGCTTGGCCAACCAGCGCTACAAGGATCAGCACCTGTACAGCTCCTCCATGGGTCTGGAGGAATATCAGGCCGCTTACGCCGAGTGGCAGTCCAAGAAGGCCGGTTAAGATTTAAGTTTTCATTTTGGCAGTTTATCACGAGAGAAGCCCTCATTTGGGGGCTTCTCTCAAAGCCGCATATATACGGTATTGCTCCACAGGCAATTTTTCGGAGCCTGTACCGGTGCTGCTACGGCGAAAGCAGCAGCGGTATCGGCTCTGATGCCAGTTTCGTTAAAACGGTTAAAAACCGTTTTAGCAGGCCGTTTTCCAAACGGCCTGCGGCGCAGCCGCAGAAAAGAAAGTCCATACATTTTCTGCCGCCTATGGCGGCCATCCACATCAGTGGATAAATAAAATGGTTTTACCATTTTATTGGGAAATCGTATGAAGGGAGAAAAACCCCAGGAGGACATCATATGGCCAGATATATAACCAAGCGCGTTCTGCGCTCCCTCATCACCATGTTTATCATTATCACGATCCTCTTTGCCCTGTTGCGGCTGATGCCCGTGGAAGGGTATTTCGAGAATTACGATAAAATGAGTTCCACCCAGATTCAGGTCAAGCTCCAGGCTCTCGGCGTGACCGCTCCCCTGCCCACCCAGCTGGTGCGCTTTTACAAGCAGGTGCTCCACGGGGACTTGGGAGAATCCAACGTCTACCGCAAGGGCGTCGCCATTACCGAGATCATTGCCGAGAAGATCCCCATCTCTCTGGAGCTGGGACTGATCTCCCTGTGCATTGCTCTCGCGCTGGGTCTTCCTCTGGGTGTCATCATGGCGCGAAGCACCCGTACCCGCTTCAAGATCGGCGACCGGCTGGGCACGGTGTTCATCGTGCTGGTGCAGGCCATGCCCTCGGCGGTGTATCACATTCTGATCCAGTTCCTCGGTTCCCAGACCTATGTCGGCAAGGACGTGCTGGGGCTTCCCATGCTGTTTGACGCCGCCAATCCCAAGAGCTATATTCTGCCCGTCATCTCCCTGTCCATCGGCAACATTGCCTACTATGCCATGTGGCTGCGGCGGTACATGGTGGACGAGTCCAACAAGGACTATATCCGTCTGGCCCGGGCGAAGGGCGTGCCAAACGGCAAAATCTCCTTCCGGCACGTGTTCCGCAATGCCTTTGTGCCGCTGGTACAGTACATCCCCAACTCCATTCTGTTTACCCTGATGGGTTCACTCTATGTGGAATCCCTGTACTCCGTCCCCGGCATGGGCGGCCTGCTGGTCACGGCCATCAAGCGTCAGGATAATACCTTGGTACAGGCGCTGGTGCTGATTTACGCAGTAATTTCCATTCTGGGTCTGCTTTTCGGCGACATTCTCATGGGAATCGTCGATCCCCGGATCAGCTTTGCCAAGAAGGAGGGTTCCCGCTGATGAAACGTCTTGGATTTCACACCCTGCGCGACAAGGCCACCGACACGCTGGGCGACAAGCTCTCCCGGCAGCTTCAGGAGGATGTCGCGCCGAAAATGAGCGACGAGGAGGCCTTCTCCTTTGCCGAATTCAACGCCGAGGACGCGGAGCGGGGCGGCTATTCCGATTATTCCTACTGGAAATCCACCCTCCGGGCGTTTTTCCAGAACAAAATCGCCGTATTTTTCCTGTTCGTCATGGTTGCGGTGCTGCTGTTCACCTTTATCCAGCCCTACCTCCCCGGTCAGAAGGATCCCATTCTCATTCACAACGACCAGTGGGGTCTGCCTCTGAACAATATTCCCCCCAGCAAAGAATTCTGGTTCGGCACCAACTCCATCGGTCAGGATCTCTGGGCGCGTATCTGGGCGGGCACCCGCACTTCCCTGTTCATCGGCTTCTCTGTCGCTTTTGTGGAGGCCGTGGTGGGCATCCTCGTGGGCGTGCTGTGGGGCTATGTCCGCAAGCTGGACTTCTTTTTTACCGAGCTGTATAACGTTCTGGACAACATTCCCCAGACGCTGCTGCTGATTCTGATTTCCTACGTCTTAAAGCCCGGCGTTTCCACCATCGTGTTCGCCCTGTCCTTAACGGGCTGGCTGGGCATGGCGCGGTTCATCCGCAACCAGATCATCATTATCCGCGACCGGGACTACAATCTGGCCTCCCGGTGTCTGGGCATTTCCACCGGGCGTATCATCGTCAAGAACCTGCTGCCCTATATGGTGTCCGTCATCACCATGCGCATGGCGCTTGCCATTCCCTCCGCCATCGGCAATGAGGTGTTCGTCACCTACATCGGCATCGGCCTTCCCGTGGACACGCCGTCTCTGGGCAATCTGATTCAGACCGGACGGTCGCTGATGACCGTGGCGTCTCTGCGCTACCAGCTGTTCTTCCCCGTAGCTGTGCTGGTAGTCATCACCGTTTCTTTCTACATCATCGGCAACGCCTTCGCCGACGCCGCCGACCCCAAGAATCACGTCAGATAAGGAGAGATCACAATGGAAGATAAAAAAGTTGTTCTCTCCGTCAAAGATCTGAATGTGAAATTCACCCTCCGCGGTCAGATTCTTCATGCCATCCGGGGCATCTCGCTGGACGTGTATCAGGGCGAAAGCCTTGCCATCGTGGGTGAATCCGGCTCCGGTAAGTCCGTATTCGTCAAATGCGCCATGGGTCTTCTGGACGCCAACGGCTACATCGACGGCGGTTCCATCCTCTATAACGGCATGGACCTGACCAAATTCCAGACTGACAAGGACTGGCTGAAGATCCGGGGCAAGGAGATCGCCATGGTGTTTCAGGACCCCATGACCTCCCTGAACCCCCTGAAAACCATCGGCAAGCAGATTCAGGAGGCCGTGGAGCTGCATCAGGGTCTGAAAGGCAAGGATGCCTACAAGGCCGTGCTGGAAGTGCTGAGCGACGTGGGCATTGACGACCCTGAGCGGCGCTACAAGCAGTATCCCCACGAATTTTCCGGCGGTATGCGCCAGCGGGTGGTCATCGCCATCGCCGTCGCCTGCCGGCCGAAAATCCTCATCTGCGACGAGCCGACCACCGCTCTGGACGTGACCATTCAGGCGCAGATTCTGGAGCTGATCAAGGCCATGCAGAAAAAGTATGACCTCACTACCATCTACATCACCCATGACCTTGGCGTGGTGGCCAACGTGGCCGACCGCATTGCCGTCATGTACGCGGGCGACATCGTGGAGCTTGGCACCTGTGACGAGGTGTTCTACGACCCCCGCCATCCCTACACTTGGGCGCTGCTGTCCAGCCTTCCCCAGCTGGGAACCAAGGACGAGCCGCTGTACTCCATTCAGGGTACGCCGCCCAATCTGTTCCACGAGGTCAAGGGCGACGCCTTTGCCCCCCGAAACCCCAAAGCACTGAAAATCGACTTTGTAGAGCGTCCTCCCTTCTTCGAGGTCACGCCTACCCACTATGCCCGCACATGGCTGATGGACCCCCGCGCTCCCAAGGTGGAGCCGCCGGAACACGTCCGCATCCTGCGGGAGAAGGGAGTGAACCGCGTTGGCTGAAGACAGAAAGAAGCTGATCGAGGTTCAGGATCTTGTCGTCCGGTTTGGCTCCCGGCGGCACGCCTTTACCGCGGTGGATAACGTATCCTTCCACATTTATCAGGGCGAGACCTTCGGTCTGGTTGGCGAATCCGGCTCCGGAAAGACCACCATCGGCCGCGCCATCATCCGCATTCACCCCACTGCCGGGGGAAAAATCCTCTTTGACGGCAAGCAGATCAACGGGCGCATCTCCAAGGCTCTTGACCGGGAGGTCACACAGCGTATCCAGATGATCTTTCAGGATCCCATGTCCTCGCTGAACGAACGGGCAAAGGTGGATTATATTGTCAGCGAAGGACTTTACGCTGGCGGACACCATCTGTCCGAAAGCGAGCGTCAGGCCAAGGTGGCAAGCGCCCTGTCCGACGTGGGTCTGCTGCCGGAATTTGCCAGCCGCTTCCCCCATGAGTTCTCCGGCGGCCAGCGTCAGCGAATCGGCATTGCCCGGGCACTGATCATGGAACCGGACTTCATCATTGCCGACGAGCCGATCTCCGCGCTGGACGTTTCCATCCGGGCGCAGGTTCTGAACCTGCTGTCCAAGCTGCAGAAGGAGCGGAATCTGACCTACCTGTTCATCGCCCACGACCTGTCGGTGGTTCGCTTTATCTGCGACCGCATCGCCGTCATTCACAAGGGCAAGATCGTGGAGCTGGCGCAGAGCGAGGAGCTGTTCGCCCATCCCCTGCACCCCTACACCCGTGCGCTGCTGTCCGCCATCCCCCAGCCCGACCCCATCGCGGAGCGGCAGAAAAAACTCATCGTCTACGACCCCAGCTGCCATCACTACAGCGAGACGAACCAGCCGGACTGGTGCGAGATCGTCCCCGGCCACTTTGTTCTGGCAAGTGAGCCTGAGCTGGAAGAATACCGCAAACAGTTTTGACATTCTGCAAGCAGAGCACGGGTATGTGTTCTGCTTGCGCCATATTTCTTTTCGAGGTGCCTGCCATGATCGATCCCAAGCCCCTTTTCCCCGGCGCCAGAGTGGCGCTGGTCGCCCCCGCCTCCGCCGTGCCGGAGGAAAAACTGCCCGGCGCTCTTGACCTCGTCCGTCGGCTGGGCATGGAGCCGGTGCTGTACCCCTCCTGCTATTTTGCCAACCGGGACGGCTATCTGGCCGCAACGGACGCCCAGCGGGCGGAGGACATCAACCGCGCCTTTGCCGACAAAACCATTGACGGCGTGTGGTGCATCCGCGGCGGCTACGGCGGCCACCGCATCCTTCCCCTGCTGGATGCGGACGCTATCCGGAAGAACCCCAAGTGGTTCGGCGGCTATTCCGACGTCACCGCCCTGCACCTGTTTCTGAATCAGGTCTGCAATCTCGCCACCTTCCACTGCACCATGCCATCTACCGAGCCGCACCCGGATACATACACACTCGACTATCTGAAAAAGGCCCTGTTCGGCGGTCTGAACGGCGCACTTTCCAATCCGGAAGGCCAGAGCATCCGCACGTTGGTTCCGGGTAAGGCGGAAGGCGTTCTCTGCGGCGGCAATCTGTCCCTGCTGGCGGCGTCTCTCGGCACGCCTTGGGAGGTCGATACCAAGGGCAAAATCCTGTTTCTGGAGGACATTGGGGAAAAGACCTATCGTCTGGACAGTATGCTCACCCAGCTGCGCAATGCCGGGAAATTCCGGGACTGCGCCGGCATCATTCTGGGCGCGTGGACGGACTGCGTGCCGGAAATGCCGGAGCGCACCCTGACGCTGGACGAGATCTTCACCCAGCTCATCGTCCCCGCCGGAAAGCCCGCCGTCATGGATTTGGCCTGCGGCCACTGCGCCACCACCCTGGCGCTGCCCATGGGCCGCAAGTGCCGTCTGAACGCGGACGCGGGCAGCATCACATTGGAGGCGTGACCATGAACGATCTGGCTTCCCGGCTGAATGCCGTCATGGATGCGTTTCCCGCCAAAACCGCGTTATACTGCGTGGACTTGACCACCGGCACCCCCATCGCCGCCATTCGGGAGAACACCCGCATGGTCTCCGCCTCCACCATCAAGGTATCCATTCTGTGCTGCGCTCTTCAGGACGTGATGGACGGGAAGCTGTCTCTTGGCCAGCCCCTTGCCATTGCCCCGGGGGATTTTTGCAGCGACACCGAGGTCTTTGAACCCGGCTACCGGCAGGACGGCGCTTCCCTCTGGGAAATGCTGTACTGGATGATCGTTTCCAGCGACAATACCGCCACCAATACCATTATTTCCCTGCTGGGCTACGACCACATCAACCAGTATTGCCGGGCAATCGGCCTGACCCAGACCTCTCTCCAGCGGAAAATGCTGGACTTTCAGGCCATCGCCGAGGGGCGGAACAACTATACCTCCCCCGCCGACCTGTACCGGGTATTTTCCCGGCTGTACCATGGGGAAATCCTGAATAAGCCGCTGCGGGAGGTCGCTTTCGACTTTCTTTCCCGCTGCCGCAGTACCGACGCATTGCAGCGGTACATCCCCGACGCCGTGACCGTGCTGCACAAGCCCGGCGGGCTGGATCACCTGAACCACGACGTGGGCATTTTCCTGACGGACGACCGCCCCTATTATCTTGGCATTTTTACATGGGACGGCCCCGCGCTGGATGGTCAGCCCCAGCAAAACCGGCTCATCGGGCAGCTGTCCCGGATGATCTACGACGCTATGAAGGGAGAGAAATAAATGAAAGCCATTGTAAACGTCCCCATCTGCGCCCTGCTGGCCGCCCCCACCCGGGAAAGCACGCTGGAAGACGAAGTGCTGTACGGCATGGTGGTGGATATTCTGGAAGAACCTGCCCCCGGCTGGTACCGCATCCGCACCCATTACCGCTATGAGGGTATCGTCTCCGCCGATGATCTGATCGTCGGCGACGAAGCCGCTGACGCTTGGGCGGCGCTGCCCAAGAAAATTGTCCGCAATAAGAACTTCTGCGACGTTCTCTCTGCCCCGAAGGTTCAGGGCTGGATCATGGCCACCCTTCCCCGTGGCGGCATTCTCTCCCCGGTGGGTCAGCCGGAGAAGGGCTGGCAGCAGGTGCGTCTGGCGGATGGCCGAACGGGCTTCGTCCCGGAAAGCATCCTCGGAGAGTACCATACCGCGCCCCTGTCTCAGGACGAGGAAACCCTTCGTCAGGCACTGGTGGACGCCGCCATGCTCTATCAGGGCACCCATTACCGCTGGGGCGGCAAGTCCCCCATGGGCATTGACTGCTCCGGTCTGGTGTCCACGGCCTATATGCTCTGCGGCATTCTTATTTACCGGGACGCCCATATCATGGAGGACTTTCCCATTCACGAAATTTCCCTGGAACATGTAAAACCCGGTGATCTGCTGTTCTTCCCCGGCCATGTGGCCATGTATATCGGTCAAGGCCGCTACTGCCACAGCACCGGCCGCAACGGGGACAACGGCTTCGCCTTCAATTCCCTGAACCCCGATGACCCCGACTACCGGGCAGACCTGAAAGCCGCCATAACCCAGGTTGGCTCCTATTTTTAAGGAAAGTGAGAAATAAGTCATGAAAGTTTTTTTAAGTGCAGACATGGAAGGCACCTGCGGCATCGTCTCGTGGCCGGAGACGGAGCGCACCACCCCCTTTGACTACAGCCCTGCCCAGAAGCAGATGACCCGTGAAGTCGCCGCCGCCTGTCAGGGCGCGCTTTCCGCCGGTGCGGCGGAGGTTCTGGTGAAGGATGCCCACGACTCCGCCCGGAACATCGACCCTGCCGGACTTCCCCGGGGCATCCGCATGAACCGCAGCTGGTCGGGCGACCCCCTGAGCATGATGAGCGGCCTGAATCAGGAAAAATTTGACGCCGTGTTCTTCACCGGCTACCACGCCTGGGCAGGCTGCCCCGGCAATCCCCTGAGCCACACCATGAACGGCCGGAACAACCACGTTTTCCTCAACGGCACGCTGTGCAGTGAATTTCTCATCAACGCCTACACCGCCGGATATTACGGCGTCCCCGTGGCGCTGCTCACCGGCGACAAGGCGCTGTGCGACTTTGCCAAAACCCTGATCCCCGCCATCACCACCGTACCCGTGAACGAGGGTCGGGGCGGCAGTGTCACCTCCCTGCACCCCGACGAGGCTGTGGAACGCATCGAAGCGGCAGCGAAGGAAGCGGTCGCCAGGGCGGCGCAGTGCGTCGTCCCCATGCCGGAGCATTTTCACATGGAGATCGACTTCGTCAAGCATCACGTGGCCTACTCCAAGAGCTTCTACCCCGGCGCAACGTTGAAGGACGACAAATTCGTCTGCTTCGATTCCGACGACTGGTACGAGGTTCTGCGCTTCTGCCACTTCGTTCTCAGCGACGGTTAATTCCAAAAGCACGGCTCGAAAGCCGTGCTTTTGCCTTGCAAATTGCATTTTTTGTGCTATAGTAAAAGAAAAAAGGAGAAAGACAGATGAGCAAAGAATTCCTTTACACCCTGCTTGACAGCATGTCCGTTTCCGGCCACGAAATTCCGCTGCAAAAGAAGGTCATCGCCGAGATGACCCCCCACTGTGACAAGATCATCACAGATTATACCGGCAACGTCGTCTGCGTGCTGAACCCCGACGCGCCCTTCAAGGTGATGCTGGCCGCTCACATTGACGAGATCGGTCTGATCGTCACCCACATCCAGCCCGACGGCCTGCTTCGTGTGTCCAAGTCCGGCGGCATTTTCCCCGGCGTTTACCCCGGCCATCAGGTGGCCGTCCACGGCTATGCCCAGACCGTCTACGGCGCGGTCGTCCGCAGCAAGGACATGGACAAGGCCGACCTGAAAGCGGACGAGCTGTACATCGACATCGGCGCGAAGGATGCCGCTGACGCCCGGAAATACGTGCAGGAGGGCGACCCCGTCCACATGAACACCTACCATCAGGAAATGCTCAACGGCTTTCTCTCCGCCCGGGGCATCGACGACCGGGGCTGCGCCTACATCATTCTGGAAGCCCTGAAACGGGCAAAGGCCATGGGCTGCTCTGTAGGCGTTTACGCCGCCACCACCGTGGGCGAAGAAACCACCGGCCGGGGTTCCTACTGGGTCGGCTCTGCCATCCGTCCCGACGTTGCCATCGTCACCGACGTCACTTTTGCCTCCGATTATCCCGGCGTGGATGCCAAGCAGTCCGGCGAGGTGAAGCTGGGCTGCGGCGGCGTACTGTGCAACAGCTCCATCGGCAGCCGGAAGGTCAACGACCTAATGAAAGCCGTGGCGAAAGAGCATGACATCCCCTATCAGATTGAGTCCTACATGGGCAGAACCTACACCGACGCGGACAACCTCCACGTCACCGGCACCGGCGTGGTCACGGCGCTGCTGTCCCTGCCCCTGCGGTACATGCACTGCCCCTGCGAGGTGTGCCACATGGACGACATCGAAAACTGTATCGAGCTGCTGGCGCAGTTCCTGTGCCGCATCGATGAGCATATTGATCTCGACCCCTTTCACTGATCTCAAAATCTAAAACAGGGAGGAAACCATCATGACTTATCAGGAAGTTCTTGAAAACGCACGTGCGGTTCTCAGCAAAAACTGCAAGGCCTGCCCCGTCTGCAACGGCAAAGCCTGCGGCAACCACATTCCCGGCCCCGGCTCCAAGGGCGTTGGCGACACCGCCATCCGCAACTACGAAAAGTGGCAGGCCGTCCGTGTCAATATGGACACCATTCACCCCTGTGTGACGCCGGATACCTCTCTGGATCTGTTCGGCAAAACCTTCCGCTATCCCTTCTTCGCAGGCCCCGTGGGCGCCGTCACCGTCCACTACAGCGACAAATATGACGACATGGCTTACAACAACATTCTTGTAAAAGCCTGTGCCGACAATGGCATTGCCGCCTTCACCGGCGACGGTCTGAACGGCGAGGTCATGAAGGTGGCTTGCAAGGCCATCGCCGCCTCCGGCGGCACAGCCATCCCCACGGTGAAGCCCTGGAACCTGGAGACCATTCAGGAAAAGCTGGGCTATTGCCGGGAGTCCGGCTGCTTCGCCGTGGCCATGGACATTGACGCGGCGGGTCTGCCCTTCCTGAAAAACATGAATCCCCCGGCGGGCAGCAAGACCGTGGAGCAGCTGGCCGAGATCGCCGGAATGGTCGGAAAGCCCTTCATCGTCAAGGGCATCATGACCGTATCCGGCGCTCTGAAAGCCAAAGAGGCCGGGGCTTCCGCCATCGTGGTCAGCAACCACGGCGGTCGCGTTCTGGATCAATGCGCCGCTACTGCCGAAGTCCTCGCGGACATCGTGGACGCCATGAAGGGCAGCGGCGTAAAGATCTTCGTGGACGGCGGCATCCGCAGCGGTGTGGACGTATTCAAGGCGCTGGCGCTGGGCGCCGACGCGGTGCTCATCTGCCGCCCCTTCGTCCCCATGGTCTACGGCGGTGCCGAGGAAGGCGTGAAGCTTTACATCGAGAAGATCGGCGCGGAGCTGAGCGACACCATGGCCATGTGCGGTGCGGAGAATCTGGCGTCCATCAATCGGGATATGGTGCTTGTGAAGTAACATCGTCTGCGTTCCCTCTCCCGGATACCGGAATACGGTATCCGGGAGGTTTTTCGCTGGATTCAAAGAAAAAATGCCCTTTCTTTTTTCTGAAATCTATGGTAAAATATACGGACTTTCTATAGGAGGCCGGGTTATGGCACATTTTTTGCTGCGTCTCTTTGTTAAAAACGCCGACCGGACCAGCGACCCCAAAGTGCGCGCCGCCGTGGGTACTCTGTCCGGGATCGTGGGCATTCTCTGCAATTTCTTCCTTTTCCTCGGGAAAGTCATTATCGGCACCCTGTCCGGCTCCGTTTCCATCACTGCTGACGCCATGAACAACCTGTCCGATGCGGCCAGCTCCATTGTGACGCTGGTTGGCTTCAAACTGGCAGAGCAGCCCGCCGACGCGGAACACCCCTACGGCCACGCCCGGTTTGAATACCTGTCCGGTCTGGTGGTCTCCGCCATGATCGTCATCATCGGCTTCGAGCTGGCAAAGACCTCCGTGGGGAAAATTCTCTCCCCGGTGCCGGTGGTGTTTTCCGCCCCGCTGGCGGCGGTGCTGGTGCTGTCCATCGCCGTCAAGCTGTGGCTGTGCCTGTTCAACCGGACGCTGGGCAGGAAAATCAACTCCACCACTTTGCTCGCAACCTCCGAGGACAGCCGCAACGACATCATCACCACCGCCGCCGTCCTGCTGGCCGCCGTCATCGAGGCCGTTTCCGGGCTGTCCATTGACGGCTTCGTGGGTCTGGCCGTGTCGCTGTTCATTCTCTACAGCGGTGCCAAGCTGGCGAAGGAGACCATCAGTCCCCTGCTTGGCGAAGCTGCCTCCCCCGAACTTCAATCGCGTATCGTGGACTACATCAGCGCCCAGCCCAAGGTTCTGGGATATCACGACCTGATGGTTCACGATTACGGCCCCGGCCAGCGCTTTGCCACCATCCACGTGGAAATGGACTGCAAGGAAGACCCCATGCAGTGCCACGAGCTGATCGACGATATGGAGCGGGAGTGTCTGAAAAGCCACAACATTCATCTGGTCATCCACTACGACCCCGTGGTAACGGACGACCCGGAGCTGACCCGGCTTCACATTCTCGTGGACGAACTGCTGGGAGAAATGGACGCCCGGCTGAAAACCCACGATTTCCGCATGGTGCCCGGCGGCGGACATACCAACCTCATTTTTGACATTGCCGTGCCTCAGGACACGAAATTTACAAAGCTGGAAATTCAGAATAAGCTTGAGGAAGCGCTTCGCGCCCGGGAGGGCAAGACCTACCACACCATCATCACCTTCGATCCCCTCGCCTTCAATCAGGAATCCTGTGAGCACCAATAACCGTCGATTTTCGGCAGATTTCAAATTTCTCGTCTTGCACTTTTCCAAAAAGCCGTTATAATATCTCTGCTAATAGAAAGAAGGTGCTCATTTGAACCAGACGAACAGAAACATGCTGGAAGGGCCTCTGTTTCCGAATATCACCCGGTTTACCATTCCCATTATTCTGACCAGCGTTTTACAGCTGCTTTTCAACGCGGCGGACCTCGTGGTGGTGGGGCAGTTCTGCGGCAGCGTGTCCGTCGCCGCGGTGGGCGCTACCGGTTCCATTACCGGTCTGCTGGTCAATTTCTTCATTGGCCTGTCCGTAGGCGCGGGCGTGGCCGTCGCCCACGGCCTTGGCGGCCGGGAAAATCAGGTCGTTCACCGCACTGTGCATACCGCGCTGCCCACCGCCATCTTAAGCGGCGCGATCCTGACGGTCGTCGGCCTTACCTACTCCGAGACGTTTCTTATCATGATGGGGACACCTGATACCGTACTGCCCCTCTCCACCGTTTACATGCGGATCATCTTCTGCGGCGTCACCTTTAACATGGTGTATAATTTTTGTGCCTCCATTCTCCGCGCCGCCGGTGATACCAAAAGCCCGTTGGTCTTCCTGCTGTTCGCGGGCGTCCTGAACGTGATTTTGAATCTGGTTTTCGTCATCCAGCTCCAGATGAATGTGGCCGGTGTGGCGCTGGCGACCATCATTTCTCAGGCGGTTTCCGCCGTGCTGGTGGTCATCGCTCTGATGCGCAGAACCGACGCCTGCAAGCTATACCTTAACAAGCTGCGCTTTTACAAGCCCCAGCTGGCGAAAATTCTCCGCATCGGACTGCCTGCGGGCATCCAGAGCGCCCTGTTCGCCATTTCCAACGTGCTGATCCAGTCGTCGGTAAACTCCTTCGGTGATGTTTTCATGTCCGGCAACGCGGCGGCAAGCAACCTTGAGGGCTTCGTCTATGTCTGTCTCAATGCGTTCCACCAGTCCGCCGTCAATTTTGTCGGGCAGAACGCCGGCGCGAAGCAGTACCGCCGGGTGCGGCAGACCCTGTGGATCTGTCTGGGGTGCGTTACGGTGGTGGGACTGGTGCTTGGGTCGCTGGTCTACGTGTTCGGCCCCTCGCTGCTCTCCATTTACATCACCGACTCCCCGGAAGCCATCTCCTATGGCATGACCCGTCTGGCCTTCATCTGCCTGCCCTATTTCACATTCGGCATGATGGACGTGACCACCGGCGCGCTTCGGGGCATCGGCGCGTCCTTCGTTCCCATGATGATCTCCATCCTCGGCGTGTGCGGCTTGCGCATCGTCTGGATCTACACCATTTTCCAGATTCCCCAATACCACACGCCACAGTGCCTGTATCTTTCCTATCTTGTCTCATGGGTCATCACCTTCATTGTCCAGCTGGCCGCTTTCTTGATCGTGTTCCGAAGGTATCTGAAAAGAGCAGAATAATGCAGCATCGGCTTCCCGGCTTTTGATAGGCGTTTGTAAAACAATGAATGGGGCGTATCGGCACAGATACGCTCCATTTTTCAATCCAAAATGCGCACACCCCCTTGGCTCTCCCTCTGGGAGAGCTGTCTGATGCTCCCCGCCCATTGGCCGGGGAGCCATTTTTTCATTCTTCTGGAAAAATGGGCTTGACAATTCCCTGGTGCTGTGTTATTGTATTAATGCACTAATACAGTAGTACAAATCAGGAGGTGTCTATGAACTGGAAATTTGCCGGTGACCGTCCGGTATATCAGCAGATCATGGCAGCGATCCGCGGTGCGATCCTGAAAGGCGAGCTGCCCCCGGGAGGAAAAGTCCCCTCCGTCCGGGATCTGGCCGCTCAGGCGCAGGTAAACCCCAACACCATGCAGCGCGCCCTGACGGAGCTGGAGCGGGAAGGTCTTCTCGTCAGCGGCGGCACCAGCGGCCGCAGCGTCACGCAGGACGAAGCCGTTCTCGTCGCCATGCGGGAGCAGACGCTGGAGGAACTCGCCCGGGAATGTGCCGAGAAATTTATGACGTTCGGCGTAACGCCAACACAGGCGGCCCAGCTTTTGCTGGGTCTGGAAACGAAGAAGGAGGAATAACATGGAACAAACTGTTCTGACCGCCAGCGGCCTTACCATGCGCTATCACAGCACGCTGGCTCTGGACAATCTGGATCTGACCCTGCCTCAGGGAAAGATCGTCGGTCTTCTTGGCCCCAACGGCAGCGGAAAGACCACCTTTATCAAGCTGGCCGCAGGTCTGCTGACCCCCACGGCGGGCGAGATCACCATTTGCGGCAATAAAATCGGGACGGCCACCAAGGCCGTGGTCTCCTATCTCCCTGACCGCCCCTATTTCAGCCGTCAGGTTCGGGTGGAGCAGCAGCTGGATTTCTTTCAGGATTTTTACGTGGACTTTGACCGGGCGCGGGCAGAGGAAATGCTCTCCGCGCTGAACATCTCCCTGAGCGCCAAATTCAAGGCGTTGTCCAAGGGCAATCAGGAAAAGGTTCAGCTGGTTCTGGTGATGTCCCGCCGGGCAAAGCTGTACCTGCTGGATGAACCCATCGGCGGCGTCGATCCCGCCGCACGGGATTACATCCTCAACACCATTATCACAAACTACGACCCCAGCGCCACGGTGCTGATCTCAACCCACCTGATCGCCGACGTGGAGCGGGTACTGGACGAGTATCTGTTCCTGTCCCAGGGCCGCATTTTACAGGGCGGAAACGTGGACGCCGTGCGGGAGGAAACCGGCAAGTCGCTGGATGAACTGTTCCGGGAGGTATTCAAATGTTTGCCAAATTGCTGAAAATGGAATTCCGTTCCACTTGGAACGTGCTGGGCATTCTGTGCCTGAGTCTGGTGGGCGCGGGGCTTTTGGGCGGCCTCGCCACCCGGTATCTGGAGGGCGCAAGCGCCCCGAAGCAGTGGCTGGAAATACTGTGTGTGCTGGTCATCACTGCGGCCGTCCTGTTCTTTGTCGTCTGCGGCGCGGCGGCGCTGATCGTGCAGATCGTCCGCTTCTACCGCAGCCGCTTCACCGATGAAGGATACCTGACCTTCACCCTCCCCGTCACCACCCATCAGATTCTACTGTCCAGCTTTATCACCAGCGCCGTCAATCTAATCGCCATAGGTGCTGTCGCAGTCGTCAGCTTTGTTTTGATGGGGCTGTGCGTCGTGCCGGATTTTGAAGTTCTTCGGGAGGGCATCCACGTTCTGTGGCAGGAGTTTCCCGAACTCTGGGCGCGGTTCACCCAGGCGGATGTGCTTCAGGCCTTCGGGCTTCTCCTTGTGAACGCAATCGTCGCTTTTTCCAATGAGCTGATTCTCATTATGCTTGCCGTGACCATCGGCTCCCTCGTTGCCAAAAAGCATAAGATTCTCGCCGCCGTCGCCTTCTATTACATCCTGCACGTCGTCGATCTTACCTTTACCGGCGTCAGCATGGTAAAGCTGGCAGAAAGCCCCGACAGCCTGCTGGGACTTCTGGCAATCGTCAATCTCATCATTGCGGTCGCCGGGTATTTCCTGATGTACTTCCTTGTGGACAAAAAACTGAATCTGAACTGACCCTTTTCCCCACATCCGAGCCTGTTTCAGGCTCGGATTTTGCATATTTTATCACATATATTTGTTCATCCTCAATAAAAAACGACTTCCCCCGATTTGCACACTGTGACAATTTGTCCACCAATCTTCAAAATTTACTCACATTTTCTGGCATTATTTCATATTGTATTCTTAAGGGATCAATGGTATCATAGAAATAATATACATTTGTCTCCACAACATGGACGCTGTATAAAAGGAGAGAGGTTATGAAATACATTGTGATTCTGGGGGACGGCATGGCCGACGAACCCATCGATGCCCTCGGCGGAAAATCGCCGCTTGCCTGCGCGGAAACGCCTGTGATGGACGAACTGGCGTCAAAAGGCGAAATGGGAATGGTGCAGAACGTCCCCGCCGGGATGGCTCCCGGCAGCGACGTGGCCAATCTGTCCGTTATGGGCTACGATCCCGCCGTCTGTTACTCCGGACGATCTCCCCTGGAAGCACTGAGCGTGGGCGTCGCCATGGAACCGACGGACATCGTTTTGCGCTGCAACATCGTAACCCTGACCGAGGAAGAACCCTACGCTGAAAAAACCATTCTTGACCACAGCTCCGGCGAAATCTCCACCGCCGACGCGGACATTTTAATGGACGCCATTCGGGAAGCCTTCAACAGCGACGAATTTCAGTACTACACCGGCACCAGCTACCGCCACATCACCATCTGGAAAAATGGCACCATGCCCCAGCTGGAGCCGCCTCACGACCATCTGACCCACGTCATCGGTCCCTATCTTCCTCAGGAAACCAAGCTGCGGGCCATGATGGAAAAGAGCTTTGACATTCTGAACACTCACCCCCTGAATCTGGAGCGGGCGGCCAAAGGCAAAAACAAGGCCAATTCCCTCTGGTTCTGGGGCGCGGGAACAAAGCCCTCCCTGCAAAACTTTACTGAGAAAACCGGCCTGAAGGGCGCTATGGTATCCGCCGTAGACCTGCTCAAGGGCATTGCCGTGGGCGCAGGGATGAAGGTCTATCAGGTTCCGGGTGCTACCGGCTCCATCGACACGAATTTTGAGGGCAAGGCGCAGGCCGCCATCGACGCCCTGACCAAGGACGGCTGCGATTTCGTCTACGTCCACGTGGAAGCCCCGGACGAAATGGGTCATCAGGGACTGCTGAAAGAGAAAATCCAGTCCATCGAGTATCTCGACCGCCGACTCATTGCCCCGGTGAAGAAGGCCATGGAGGACGCGGGGGAGGATTTCCGGATGCTGGTGCTCCCCGACCACCCCACCCCCATCCGTCTGCGCACCCACACCGGCGACCCGGTACCCTACGTGCTGTACGACAGCACCCGCCAGCGCAAATCCATCCAAAAATACACCGAAGCCGAAGCGGAAGCCACCGGCAATTTTGAGCCGAACGGCTACAGGCTCATCGAGCGGCTGCTGAACAAGTAAGCCGGTAATTAAGGGAGGAAGAAACAATGTCCAGAGTCTATAATTTTTCCGCAGGCCCCGCGGTCCTGCCGGAGAGCGTTTTGCAGGAAGCCGCCGCTGAAATGCTAGATTACCGGGGAACCGGCATGTCCGTCATGGAAATGAGCCACCGCTCCAAGACCTATCAGGCCATCATCGATCAGGCGGAGGCCGACTTGCGCACCCTCATGGGAATCCCCGACAATTACAAGGTCCTGTTCATGCAGGGCGGCGCAAGCCAGCAGTTCGCCATAGTGCCGATGAACCTGATGAAAACAAAAGTCGCCGACTACATCATCACCGGCCAGTGGGCGAAAAAGGCATGGCAGGAGGCCAAAATGTACGGCACCGCCAACGCGGTGGCCTCCTCCGCCGACAAGACCTTCTCCTATATCCCCGACTGCTCCGACCTGCCCATTGACGAGAATGCGGACTATGTCTACATCTGTGAAAACAACACCATTTACGGCACCAAATTCTGGCAGCTGCCCAACACCAAGGGCAAGCCGCTGGTCTCCGACGTTTCCTCCTGCTTCCTGTCCGAGCCGGTGGACGTGACCAAATACGGAATGCTCTACGGCGGCGTGCAGAAGAACATCGGCCCCGCCGGTGTGGTCATCGCCGTCATCCGGGAAGACCTGATTACCGAGGACGTGCTGCCCGGAACCCCTACCATGCTCCGCTACAAGACCCATGCGGACAACGGCTCCATGTACAACACGCCCCCCGCTTACGGCATTTACATCTGCGGCAAGGTGTTCCAGTGGCTGCTGTCCATAGGCGGTCTGGAAGCCATCCGGGAGCGCAACGTGGCAAAGGCCAAAGTCCTTTACGATTTTCTGGACGCCAGCCAGCTCTTTCACGGCACCGTGGTGAAAAAAGACCGTTCCCTCATGAACGTCCCCTTTGTCACCGGGAATGCGGAGCTGGATGCAAAATTTGTCAAGGCAGCGGAAGCCGCGGGCTTCGTCAGCCTGAAAGGCCACCGCACCGTCGGCGGTATGCGCGCCAGCATCTACAACGCCATGCCCATGGAAGGCGTCGTCAAGCTGGTGCAGTTCATGGAGCAGTTCGAGAAGGAAAATCGCTGAAAAGAGGAAGGTTATGTATCACATTCACTGCTTAAATAAGATTTCCCCCAAGGGCACCGCCCTGCTGACGGACAATTACGCCATCACGGACGACCGGAATCAGGCCGACGGCGTTCTGGTGCGCTCTGCCGACATGCACAATGTGGCTCTGCCGGAAAGCCTTCTGGCCGTCGCCCGCGCCGGTGCCGGCGTCAACAACGTTCCCCTGTCCGACTGCGCCGAAGCTGGCGTCGTGGTGTTCAACACCCCCGGCGCCAACGCCAATTCCGTGATGGAGCTGGCGCTGTGCGGTATGCTTCTGAGCAGCCGGGACGTGGTGGGCGGCATCAACTGGGTGCAGACCATCAAAGACGATCCCGATATCGCCAAACTGGTGGAGAAGGGCAAGTCCAAATTCGCCGGTCATGAAATTCGCCACAAGAATCTGGGCGTCATCGGCCTTGGCGCGGTGGGCGGCCCTCTGGCCAACGCCGCCAGAAATTTGGGTATGACCGTCTACGGCTGCGATCCCTTCATCTCCATTGAGGCGGCGTGGCACTTGGACAGCCACATTGTCCGGGTCAACGACCGGGATGAAATCTATTCCAAGTGCGACATCATTTCCCTCCACACTCCCCTGCTGGACGACACCCGGGGCATGATAAACGCCGAGGCCATCGCCAAGATGAAGGACGGCGTCATCATCCTGAACTTCGCCCGTGACCTGCTGGTGGACGACGACGCCATGGCGGCGGCGCTGGCCTCCGGCAAGGTCGCCCGGTACGTCACCGACTTCCCCAACGGGAAGACCGCCAATATGCCCGGCTGCATTGCCATCCCCCATCTGGGCGCTTCCACGGAGGAATCCGAGGACAACTGCGCCAAAATGGCCGTGCAGGAGCTGATGGACTACTTAGAAAACGGCAACATCAAAAATTCCGTCAACTATCCCAACTGCGACATGGGCATCTGCCGCGCCGAGGGGCGCATCACCCTGCTGCACCGGAACATTCCCAACTCTCTGGGTCGGTTCACCGCCGCCATTGCAGGCGAAAACATCAACATTGACGGTCTGATGAACAAGAGCCGGGGTGAATATGCCTACACCATGCTCGATCTTGACCGCCACCCCTCTGCGGATGTTGTAGAGCATCTGAAGCAGATCGACGGCGTTCTGAAAGTCCGGGTTATAAAATAAGTAAAATAGTATTCGGGAGGGGCTTTCGCCCCTCCCGAATACGTTTATTGGGAATCCTTGTCTTCCTTTTCCTTCTGGTTTTTCAGAAACTGCTCCTTCATTTTTTGTAAACGGCGGCGTTTTTTCCGCTCCCTGTTCTGCTTGAACCGGGATTGCAGCTCCGGCGGGTGGTCTTGCAGCTTTTCCTCCGGGATGTTCCGCTGGGCAAGGCGCTTGTCCGTAAACTCCCGCGCCAGCGTGTACAGCACCGACGCCAGCGGGATCATCAGCAGCATACCGAACACGCCCATCAGCTCGCCGCCGATGGTGACCGCCACCAGCACCCACATACCGGGCAGGCCGATGGAGGTGCCCACTACTCTGGGGTAGATCAGGTTGTTTTCCAGCTGCTGCAAAATCAGGAACATTGCCACGAAAGTCAATGCTTGCAGCGGGTTATCCACCAGAATGAAGAACGCGCCCAGCACGCAGCCTACGAACGCGCCCACCACCGGCACCAGCGCCGTCACCGCAATGATGACGCTGACCAGCGGAATGTAGGGCATCCGGAAAATCGCCATGGTCACGGCGAACAGGCCGCCCAGAATGCAGGCTTCCAGACACTGCCCGGAAATGAAGTTGGAGAAGGTGCTGTTGGTCAGCCGCAGAATCCGGATAATCTCATCGCCGGTTTTCTCCGGAATCAGGGAATAGAGGATTCTCCGCCCCTGCCGTGCCAGAATTTCCTTCCGCGCCAGACAGTAGATGGCAAAGGCGATGCTGACCACCAGATTCACGATGCCGCTGGTCACGCTGCCGATCACATTCACCGCGCTGCCCATCACCGTGGACATCTGGTTGCCCAGAAAGCCCATGGAATCCTTCAATATTTTCGTCCATTCCAGACTTTCCAGATCGGCAACATCCATGATCCACGCCTTCATGTCCGGATTGTCGTCCATCAGCTGCACCAGCTTTGCCGACGTCTGCTCAATGAAGGTCGGAATCCGCTCCGTCAGGGCGGCCACTGTTACCTGAATCTGGGGCGCCAGCATCTCCACCACGAACATGATGACCAGCGCCAGCGCCGCGATGGTCAGCACAATGGACAATACCCTTCGCAGTCCCTCCTTGTGAATGCCGTCCAGCTGCCGCTCAATGGCGCGCATGGGCACGTTGAACACGAAGGCGATAACCGCGCCCGCCACAAACGGCGATATCAGATTCCACAGCGACTTCGCCGCGCTGCTCGCCTGCTCCGTATCCAGCAGAATCCACGCAAAAACGAGACACCCCGCCGCCAGAAGGAACAGCCTGCGCAGCAGCTTTTTGTCTATCTGCATTTTCAATACCCCCTTTTTGCTTAGTATACCGCAAAAATTTATAAATGTCCAGTAAATGTCCGGCGAAAGCTTTGCCGGAGCGGCATATTTATTCTTTTGGGCGCATATGGATGATGCGTAGCACACAGCATCGGAGGGGTAGCATATGACAGACACCATTGAGAAGCGAGCCTGTGAAGCGGCTGTGTACATGATCGAAACCGGTGCCACCGTCCGGGCCGCCGCCCGGCACCTCGGCATTTCCAAATCCACGGTGCATAAGGACCTGACCCAACGGCTGAAGCAGTACAATTATGCGCTGTACCTTCAGGTTCGGGAAATTCTGGACGAAAACAAACGGGAGCGCCACATCCGCGGCGGGATGGCCACGAAACGGAAGTATCAGCATCAATAGTGGGAAATGCGGAATGCCAAATTATTGGGCATTCCGCATTTTTGTGATATAATGCTGTCAGGATTCCCGCCGCCAATTCGTATTATGGTCAGAGGCCTCAATAAGCGAAAGCACACATAAGGACGGTGACATTGATGGATGAATTTCACGCCAGACGGCTGGTAGACCTTTACGCGGACACGATTCTTCGTATCAGCTACAGCTACTTAAAACAGACCTGCGACGCAGAGGATATCTGCCAGACTGTCTTTCTGAAATATCTCACCAACGATTGTACATTTGACAGCATTGACCACGAAAAAGCATGGATCATCCGAACCACCATCAACGCCTGCAAGGACTACCTGAAAAGCGCCCATTTCCGGCGCACCGTGGCGCTGGACGAGGCCGCGGCGGTAGCCGCGCCGCCGGTGCCGGACACGGAAGTTTTAGACGCGCTGAAGCGGCTGCCGGAGCAGTACCGGATATCCTTGTACCTGTTTTATTATGAAGAATACTCCGCAAGGGAGATCGCCCAGGTGATGGGCAAATCGGAAGCCAACATCACCCAGTACCTGTCCCGCGGGCGGCGGAAGCTGCGCGCGCTGCTGACAGAGGAAAGGAGCCAAGTTGTATGACCCATAATGTAAAATCGGAACTGCGGCGTTCCATGGACGCCATTCACTTTTCCGGAGACGATAAAGAGCGCATGGTGGCGCTTCTCATGTCCGCCGAAGCCCCGCGTCAGCGCCGGAGTGGGAAGAAGCTCCTGCTGCTGGCTCTGGCGGCCACGCTGGTGGTGGGCGCGCTTACCGGCGCGGCGGTGTTCACCCGCTGGTCGAGAAGCGCCCAGACGGCCTACAATCCGCCCCAGCAGGTCAAAGAGCAGGCCGAGAAAAGCGGCCTGTCCGTGATGCTGGAGGACAAACAGAAGGAAACCACTCCCGGCGAGGTGCTCAGCGCCACCGATCAGGGCATTACTATTACGGCGGTGCAGTCCATTGTGGATAGTTACGGCGCCGATCTGTTCTTCCGGGTCGAGGGCTTTACCCTGCCGGAGGGTCGGAATCCCGAACTTTTCTGGGACCGTGACGACGTAACAATCGACGGCTCCACGGAATTCTACAGTTCCATGACCGGCTGGTTCTATGACGGCACCACCCGCAATGAAGCCGGGGAATGGGTCTACGCCTCCAACGGCCAGCCCGTCGAATTTGGAAATGATAAGTACCAGTCCGCCATTTACCAATGGGTGGCCGATGACGGAAGTCTGGAGTATCAGATGAATATCCGATTCCAGGATAACGGCGAAAGCTATTTGGGCAAGGAATTTTCCATTCACTTTAACGGCATTGGCACCGGAGCCGAAAAGGGCGGCATCATGGAGGAGCCGCTGGTATCCGGCAGCTGGGATCTGCGCTGGACGCTGACCGGCGCGGACAACGCGGAAAACTCCGTCACCATCACCCCCAACATGGAGATCGGCGACAGCGGCCTGACCCTGCTGGAAGCGGAAATTGGTCAGAAGACCATCCGTGCGGTCTATCAGTCGGATCACGACTGGGACGGCTGGAAGCAGCTGGAGATGCTTTCCCCCGGCCTTTATCAAATCTGCATGAAAGACGGCAGTGCGGTTCGGGTTGTTCCCACTCAGGAGAACTATGCAAGATGGGAAACAGAACGCATCTGCGAAGTTACATACGAAACCTTCGACGGAATTCTGGATGTCTCTGCGCTGGATTCTCTGGCCTACGACAAGAGTTCTGAGATTGGCGCCGACGGGAAACGAGTCCACACCTTTGACTACATTCCCATTTCATAAGTTGGCAAACCGGCAAAGAAATCGGGGCTTTGCCGTGAACCAAACACCCCCTTATGTAGGTTTATCACTACATAAGGGGGTGTTTTTTCTATTGTCCGGCTTTACCGGTGCTGTTCACACTGTCAGAGAGTATTTTTATCATTTCTGAAGGAACTTCCCGGAATGTCAGTTCTTAAGCGTTCCACTCCGCCGCCCATTTCCGGAAGGCGGTTTTGCCGCTTTCCTGCCGCATCCGGGCGAGCCATGCCCCGCACTTTGCCTTGTCGCCCCGGTTCCGGGCATCCATGGCGAGGACCTGCAGAAGTTCCAGACTCCGGAGCTTGTAGCCCGCCCGGTTCAGCTGTTCCTCCAGCTGCTCCCGGTCAACGGGCTGTCCGGCGGCGGCGTCCCGGCGGGCTTCCAAAAGGGACAAGCTCTCCTGAAGATTTTTCCGAAGCGCCGCTTTTCCGCCGCTGAGAGCGATAATTCCCCGCAGCCCCTCCATCGCCTCGTCAGCATTCTCTCCCAGCGCCAGCTCCGCCCGAGCAAGGTCGGCATACCACACCCCCGCCACGGGGGCATCCGTATAGAAGCGGGCGGGAAGCTCCCCCAGCACAGACTTTGCCTCAGCATAGCGGCCCGCCGCGAAATAGCTGTCGGAAAGATAAAACCGGCAGACCATACCGTCCCGGCTCTCCCCGGGGATCCGCCGGGCCACGGGCAGGAACTGCTCCAGAAACGCCTCCGGGTTCAGATCCATGTGCAGAATGCCCAGCATTCCGGTACAGGCGACGGAAGCGGTGATGTTCCCCAGCAGCCGTGCGGCCGTGCAGCCGATGCCCAGCAGCAGTACGGAGGCAAGAACAGGAATGTACACCGCCCGCCCCCGGTTTCGCATCCACACAAAAACCGTCAGAGCCACGGTAAGAGCCAGCGTCACGCCCATGACGATCCGGCTTCGACGAAATCCTCGATACATATCCATTCCTCCTGTTTTCTCCGGCGCTCCACCGTCAAATTGCTGTCCAAGTCTCTGTGATCCAAGCTGTTTTCTGTTACAGATGCACAGTGATGGTATTATAACAGCCCCGGCAGGAAAAAGCAACGGCGGCCGGTGAAAATGCAGACCCAGCACAATAAGGTGTCGATTCCTGACGCGGATTTCAGGATGAGTCACAAATAATCCCTATTTCCTTTTTCGGCAATATGGTGTATAATGACAATAAATCAAGAAAACAGCAATCAAATTTATGCAAGACCATCAATAAATATGTATGAATTATGACCGAATGGAGGGCTGATATGGTACGGGTCACAGCACTGATGGATGACCACGCTTCGGAGCACAAAGCGCTGACTGCGGAGCACGGACTTTCTTACCTTGTGGAAATGCCGGAGCTGCGGCTGCTGTTCGACTGCGGTGCCTCGGCGGTTCCTATGGCCAACGCCCACAGACTGGGGCTGAGCCTGAAGGAGCTGGACGCCGTGGTTCTGAGTCACAGTCACTACGACCACGCCGCCGGATACCGGGATCTCATTGAGGCGGGTCTTGGCTCCCGGCATCTTTATATAGGCCCCGGCTTCTTCCGGAAGAAGTTCGCCTTCGACGGCCTGCGCTACACTGATCTCTCCGCCGGGTTCGGCGAGGACTTTCTGCAAGATCACGGGATCACCGCCCATGTGACCGACGGCGTTTTGGAACTGGACTTCGGCGTATATCTGGTCTCGGGCTTCCCCCGGGTGACGCCCTTTGAGACGATCCCGGAGCGGTTCGTCTGTCTGACGGAAGACGGCTTCCGACGGGATGATTTTCCAGACGAACAATGTCTGGTGCTGGAGCGGGGCGGAAAGCTGTACCTCTTTGTCGGCTGCTCTCACCCCGGCATTCTGAATATGGTGCGGCACGTCTTTTCGGTGCTGAATAAGCCCGTGGCTGCCGTGTTCGGCGGCACCCATCTGGTGGAAGCCGGAAAAGATCGGATCCTGAACACCGTGAACGTGCTGCGGGAGATGGGGATGGAGACACTGGGCCTGAGTCACTGTTCCGGCGACGCCGCCGAAGCATTGGCCAGAGACGTATCCGGCGTCCGGGTGTGCCATCTGGCCTGCGGAGACAGCATTTTCCTGGAGTAACGGCCTATGCTGCTGGAAGAATTGGCGGAAGATCTGGTCAGCGCCACCTCCGGGCTGCTGGACGGGCGGATCATCAATATCATGAATCCGGATGGTATCATCATCGCCTCCACCCAGCCGGAGCGGATCGGCACCTTCCACAAGGGTGCCCGAGACGCCGCTGTCAGCGGCAAGCCCGTCAGCATCCGCCCGGATCAGATTCAAGAGTACAGCGGCGCCCGGGAGGGCTACAACATGCCGCTGTGGGTAGGCGGAAATATCATCGGCGTGGTGGGTATCTACGGGGAACCGTCCGAGATCCGTTATCTTGCCCATCTGGTGGAGGTCTACACCGAAAAATATTATCAGCTGGAAGCGCTGATACGTCCCCAGTACGCGCAGGGCGCGCTGAAAAGCATTCTGCTTTCCAAGCTTCTGGAGGGCAGCGCAAAGAGCATCGCGGAGGCAGAGACCCTGATCAAGTCCCGGAACCTTACCCTGCGCTACCCCGTCCGGGTGGCTCTGCTGGCGGACAATGATGGGAAAAACCTCACGGCGCAGCAGGCGGAGGCGGAATTTCACCGCTGGGAAAGCGCCGGAGCGCTTTCGGGGACGGAAGATCTGTGGAGTCTCATCGACGGGCGTCTCATCCTGCTTCTTTCCGACAGACCGGGCCGCAAAGCGGAAGACGTCCAGACCGCCCTTCGGCTGAACCTGAGTCTTCCGGTTCAGGCTCCATGGGAAATCCAGCGGGCCTATCAGCAGGTGCTTCTGCTGGACTCCTTCACGGACAGTGGCCGCAACCTTCTGAGCGATCCGGATACCCGGCTGCGGTACATGCTTCGCTGCACGGCGGTGGAGAATCAGGATTTCGCGGAGGAAATGCTGGCCCGGCTGGGCCGGAATTTCTCCCCCGCGGAACAGAAATCCCTGCTGTACACGGCGCAATGCTACTATGCCTGCGAAAAGAGCGTCACCCGGGCCGCTGCCCAGCTGTACGTCCACAAGAACACCCTGCTCTACCGGCTGCACAAGCTCTGGAGCACCCTCGGTGTGGACGACAGCGGCGAATTCCAGCAGGAGTTCACTGTGCGGCTGATCCTTGAATACTATCTTGGTAAACAAGGCCCTCGGGCCTTAAAATAAGGGCATTGGAAAAATGTCTAAAAGGAGGATACATTCATGCAAACCTTTTTCCTGTTCGCACTCATCATAGCGTCAGTCGGGCTGATGGTCATCGCCATTTCAAAATGGAAGATCCATCCTTTCATCGTCATGACGGTCATTGCGCTTCTGGTCGGTCTGATCTGGGGCACCGTGTATCCGGAGTCTGAGCTGACCCCCGCCAAGGTCGTAAGCAGCGTCAAGAGCGGCTTCGGCGACATTATGACGAGCATCGGCATCGTGATTCTCTGCGGTACCATCATCGGCACCATTCTGGAGAAGACCGGTGCCGCGCTGACCATGGCAAACGCCATCCTGAAACTGGTCGGCAAGAAAAATAGCGTGGTCGCCATGGGCGCCATGGGCTATGTGACCGGTATTCCCGTATTCTGTGATTCCGGCTTCGTGGTCCTGTCCCCCATCAGCCGTGCTCTGGCTGCACAGTCCAACGTCTCTCTGGCCGTTATGGGCACCGCGCTTTCCGGCGGTCTGTACGCCACCCACTGTCTGGTTCCTCCCACCCCCGGCCCCATCGCCATGGCCGGTACGCTGAACGCGGATCTGGGCCTGACCATTCTTGTCGGTCTGGTGATCTCCATTCCCGCCGTTGTGGTTGCCGTCCTGTATGCCAAGCTGGTAGCCAGCAAGATCGACATCCCCGCCAACTCCGAGTATACGCTGGATGAGCTGAAGGAAAAGTACGGCAAGCTGCCCGGTACTCTGCACAGCTTCTCCCCCATTCTGCTGCCCATCGTGCTGATCGCCCTGTCCTCCGTGGCCGCCTTCCCTGGCAGCCCCTTCGGCACCGGCTTCCTGTACACCTTCATCACCTTCATCGGCAATCCCGTTGTGGCTCTGCTGCTGGGTGTGTTCCTTGCCATAACGCTGATCCCCGCGCAGGAAAAATCCCATACTCTGGAGTGGGTCACTCAGGGCGTTACGGACAGCGCTGCCATCCTCGCCATCACCGGTGCAGGCGGCTCCTTCGGCGCCATCCTGAAGCTCCTGCCCATCGCTGATTCCGTCGGCGGTCTTGTCAGCACCGGCATCGGCATTCTGATCCCCTTCATCATTGCCTGCATCCTGAAGCTGGCCATGGGCGCTTCCACTGTCGCGATGATCACCACCGCCGGTATGATGGCGCCTCTGATGGAGACCATGGGCTATACCTCCCCGCTGGCAAAGGTTCTGGTCGTTATGGCCATCGGCGCCGGCTCCATGGTTGCCTCCCATGCCAACGACTCCTACTTCTGGGTCGTGTCTCAGTTCTCCGACATGAAGACCGAAGAGGCCTACAAGTGCCAAACCGGTATGACCGCGGTCATGGGTATCACCATCATCATTCTGCTGTTCGTGATCTCTCTGTTCATCTGATCATACATCCCAAGCCGGGCCGCCGCTGCGGCGGCCCGGCACTTTTCTTTTTCTGAGGAAATCAGAAGCTCCGGCCATGCGGCATTAGAGGCCGCGCCGCCGGTTTTGTCCCTTCGGACTGAAAATTTGAATTACGACCCATTAAAGGAGCATGAACCATGCATATGGAAGACCAGAAAATCCGGGAGGACGCCCGGAAAATAATGGATGCGGCACTGCACGCGGCGCTGCCGGATACCGCCGTGGAGAAGGCGCTGGCGGAGATGCCCGACGCTTCGGGCAGACTCATCCTTGTGGCCGCGGGCAAGGCCGCGTGGCAGATGGCCGCCGCCGCGTACCGGATCCTTGGGGAAAGGATCGACGACGGCATCGTCATCACCAAACACGGCCACGCCATGGGCTCCATCGGCAATCTGACGATCCTGGAAGCCGGGCATCCGGTGCCCGACGCGGACTCCTACAACGCCACGGAAGCGGCCCTGACCATGACGGCCGGATTGAAGGAAACGGATACAGTCCTGTTTCTGCTGTCCGGCGGCGGCTCGGCGCTGTTTGAAAAGCCCCTGATCCCGCCGGAGGAAATGGATGACATCACCCGGCAGCTGCTGGCCTGCGGCGCGGACATTGTGGAGATCAACACCCTGCGCAAACGGCTGTCCGCCGTAAAGGGCGGTAAATTTGCCCAGCACGCAGCCCCCGCCCGGGTGTATTCTGTGGTTCTGTCGGACATTCTGGGAGACCCGCTGGACATGATCGCATCCGGCCCCGCCTATCCGGACAGTTCCACCGCCGAACAGGCCCGGGCCGTTGTAAAAAAGTACGGGCTGAAGCTTTCGGCAGCTGCTCTGGAGCTGCTGGACAGGGAAACCCCGAAGCAGCTGGACAATGTGACCACCCGCATCACCGGCTCCGTCCGGCAGCTGTGCGCCGCGGCGTCCGAAACCTGCCAGACGCTGGGCTATATCCCCGTTGTTCTGACGGCATCACTGGCCTGTGAGGCCCGGGAGGCCGGCGCGTTTCTGGGAGCCGTCGCCCAATACCATCAGGATTCGGCCCGGTCCCTCGCCTTTATCGCGGGCGGTGAGACCGTGGTGCATCTGACGGGAACCGGCAAGGGCGGACGAAATCAGGAAATCGCGCTGGCAGGGGCGAAGCTTCTGGACGGTCTTGCGGGCACGGCCCTGTTCTCCCTCGGCTCCGACGGCACCGACGGCCCCACTGATGCGGCAGGTGGTATCGTCACCGGAGAAACAGCCGGGACACTGCGGGAAGCCGGTGTGGACATTGACCGTGTTCTGAAGGACAACGACGCCTACCACGCGCTGGCAAAGGCCGACGGCCTGATCTTTACCGGCCCCACCGGCACCAATGTCAACGACCTGACGGTGCTGCTGATTCGGCGATAAACCAAACCCACACTTCTCAGGGCTGCCTTTGCAGGCAGCCCTTTTTTGTAAAAAATGATTTCCCCGGAACGGACGTTATACGTTATAATAGCGCAAAATACCTTACAGACCGCACCCCTTCTGTCAAAAAAGGCCAACCGCCTTTTCGACAGTCTAAGCGGCGGGTTTCCCCGCCGCTGCCTTCGTCCTACAGATCGTCCGCGTCCTGCACCGGCTTTTCCTCCGGGTGCCTGACCAGCCCCGTATAGCTGCCGAAAGGGTCGGTCACGATCTTCTCCTTTTTCGCCATGTTCTCACCTCCATGGCTATTGTCTGCCCATCGGCGGCAATTATGTTGCATTTCCCGTCTGGAAATGATAGACTATAGGAAAAACGAAGGGAGATTTGCCATGTTCAGCATCACCCTGATCACCATGGGCAAGCTCAAGGAAAAATTCTACATCTCCGCCGCCGAGGAATACAAAAAGCGTCTGGGCGGATACTGCGCCTTTACCCTTTTCGAGCTGCCGGAAGCACGGCTTCCCGAAAATCCCTCCCCCGGTGAGATTGAGGCAGGGCTGGAAAAGGAGGCCGAGCTGATCTTCTCCAAAATTCCCAAGGGTTCGTGGTTCTGCGTCCTCACCCCCGAAGGGAAGGAGCTGTCCAGCGAAGCCTTCGCGGACAAGCTGCGGGACGTGAAAAATTCCGGCAAGTCCAGCGCCTGTTTCTTAATCGGCTCCTCCTTCGGTATGTCTCCCCGGGTCAAGCAGAGGGCGGATTTCCGTCTTTCCATGGGGGCGATGACCTTTCCCCACCATCTGGCGCGGATCATGGTTCTGGAACAGCTCTACCGGGCAGAAGCCATTCAAGCGGGAAGCAAGTATCATAAATAGACCTCTTTCAAGGCTCCGCGCGCAGTCGCGGAGCCTTTTCTGCGTCCAATGTGTTTGCTTTTCAGGTGAGTGTGTTTATTTTATACGAAGTACCTTGACAGATGAGGTACTTTGTGTTATACTGCTCGCGTAAGGAGGGATGTCTGTGTCTATTGCCGGTGATTTGATACGGGGGCATACCGACGCCATCATTCTGGCGCGGCTGCTTCGCGGCGACAGCTACGGCTACGAAATCAACAAAGTCATTGCCACCCTCTCCAACAACCGCTTTGAGCTGAAGGAAGCGACCCTTTACACGGCGTTCAAGCGGCTGGAGGAGCTGGGCTACATCGCCTCATACTGGGGCGACAGCGGCGCGGGCGCACGACGGCGCTACTACACCATCACATCCGCAGGACGGGAAGCCTGCCACCGTCTGCTGGGAGAATGGCAGGAAACAAAAGAAATTATGGATAAACTTCTGGAAGTGGAGGAGAAATTATGAGAGAGCAACTGATTCAGTACGTGCAGCTCCTGTTCGCGGGAGCCGCGGATTGCGACGATACCCGGCAGGAAATTCTGCAAAACACCTTAGACCGCTACGACGATCTGATCGCCGCCGGAAAAACGCCGGAAGCCGCCTACCGTCTTGCCATCATGGGCATCGGCGATATCAATGAAATTCTGGGCAGAGCCCCCGGCGCAGCTCCCCTGCCCGCCCCGGCAGTCAAGCAGGAGGAGCATGACACCCCCGCAAAGAAGCTCCTCCGCGCCATCGCAATTGGGCTGTACATCCTCTGCCCCATCCCGCTGTTCGTTCTGAGCGGTATGTGGAACATGGGAATTCCGGGTCTGTGCGGGACGCTGACCCTCGTGGCCGTCGCTACGGTGCTCATCATTCTGGGCGCTAAGAAGGAAACCGAAAATGCAGACGTCGAGCCGGGTACTCCCCAGTCGGCGCTTGCCAAGAGCATCAACGGCCTGATCTGGGCAATTGGCCTTGCGATCTATTTCATTGTCAGCTTCCTCACGGGCGCATGGTACATCACCTGGGTGATCTTCCCCATTATCGCCGCCGTGCAGGGGCTTACGAAAGCCATTCTTGACCTGAAGGAGGGTAAATAAGATGAAAAGCAATGCAATCGTTCGCATCGTCATCTGGAGCGTTGTGATTCTGGTGCTGCTGGCAGTCCTCATTGCCGGGTTGGGCAGCAACCTCTTCACCCTGTTCCACGGCAACACCGATACGGTGTACCACAGCACCGATGCCGCAGCCTCCGAGTCTCCATCGGGTCAGTCCGATACTCCCATCGCAGAACGCTCTGTCTCCGTGGTATCGCAAACCAGTGTCTACACCATGCCCAACACCCAATCTGCTTCTGTCGGCGCACTGAATGTGGGCGACAATGTGGTCATTGACCGTTCCGAGGAGGTAGGCGGGGGCAGCTGGATTCACATCACCTCCCCGTTTGACGGCTGGGTTAATGCTGAGTGTCTCAAGCTGAACGGTGTCAACCAGACCGGTTCGGTCGGTTCCGCAGACCCCGCTGCCATCCGGGAAATCAAAATCGAATGGATTTCCGGTTCCGTCACCGTCGAGCCGGGGGACGTGCAGGAAATTACCTTTCTCGAATCCGGCAATGGCACCGACAAATATGAGATGGTCTGGAAGCAGTCCGGCGACGAACTGGTTATCCAATACAGCAAGGACAGCAGCATCGCCGGCTTTGGCCTTCACTTTGGCGACGGCAGCAAAGGCCTGACCGTCACCGTTCCCCGGGGCTGGGTCTGTGATTCTCTGGAACTCGACACCGCTTCCGCCGATCTGACCGTCCGCGACATGATCATCCGGGAGATGGAGATCGACTCCGCCAGCGGCACCGCCAAATTTGAAAACTGCACGGTCAGCAGTCTGGACGTGGACACCGCCTCCGGAGACGTCACATTTTCCGGAAGCCTGAACGAGCTGGACTTTGAGGCCGCCTCCGCCAGCTTTACCGGCGTGCTGGAAAACGTTCCCGATCAGGTGAATATGGACTCCATGTCCGGCGATCTGACCCTTACTCTGCCCGAGGACGCGGGCTTCGCCGTCAGTCTGGACGCCATGAGCAGCGACTTTTCCTCTGACTTCCCCACCGTAAAGAAGAATAAGAGCTACGTCTGCGGCGACGGACACTGCAAGATCGACGTGGACGCCATGAGCGGCGACGTGTCTATTCTCAAGCAGTCGGCAGATGCCGCTGTCAAGAAATAAATTCTGCCGGGGAACGGTTCAACTGTTCCCCGGCATTTATCGACATTAGAACTCCCCCGCGTCGTACATGACCGCAGACAGAGCGCACAGCGGCGCTGTTTCGCATCGCAGAATCCGTTTTCCCAGCGTGCAGACCTGTAATCCGGCCTCCCGTGCCTGCCGGACTTCCTTTTCTTCCAGCCCTCCCTCCGGGCCGGTGAGCAGGCTGACGGTCTGATATTCGCCGTCAAGCGCCATTTTCAGCGTCACAGCCTGCTCGTTTTCGTAGAACATCAGCGCCTTGTCGGCTTTGGATGCCCGGGTCAGCGCGGCGTGGAAGCTGTCCAGCACCAGCACCTGGGGAATCCTCCCCCGCCCGGACTGCTCTGCCGCGGACGCCGCGATTTTCTGCCAGCGTTCCAGCTTCTTTTTGAGACTTTTCTCGTCGGGTCTGGACACGCACCGGGCGGAAGGGAACGCTACGATCTCGTAAGCTCCCAACTCGGTGGCCTTCTGGATCACATGCTCCAGCTTGTCCGCCTTGGGAAAGGCCATGTACACACTGACCCGCACCGCCGCTTCCGACGTGGATTTCCGCCGCTTAAGCACATTCAGCTTCATTTCCCCGGCGTCCGTCACTTCGCAAAGGCACTCCGTCCCCTGCCCGTCGCACACCAGAACCGTCTCCCCGGCCTTCAGCCGCAGCACCTTCGCGTGCTGGGCATTCTCCCCGGTCAGCACGACGGTATCGGCTCGCAGTTCCTCGCCGTCCGCAAAAAAGCGCACCATACGCCCATCCCTCCTTTTTATAATATAGTGTAGCAGAGCGGGCGCAAAGTTGCAAGGGTTTTGCGGAAAAACTATTGACAAATCCCGCAGTCAAGGTTATAATATTCAGGCAAGTTTGCGAGAGTGTTGGAATGGTAGACAAGCACGTTTGAGGTGCGTGTGGTTACGCCGTGGGGGTTCGAGTCCCCTCTCTCGCACCAAAAAACAGGCTGCCCAGCAGGGCAGTCTGTTTTTTGATACGAGGCGGGGACTCGAAAGGCCGTTAAAAAAACGTGCCGGTGGCACGTTTTTAGGCCGTGGGAGAGTCCTTTCCGATTTCAGGCGCATTCTGTAGGGATGTGAATGAAATCGGAACATTTCCCCTGCAGTTGTTCCCAAAACCGTGCCGCACAGAAAAGCCCCGTATTGATTTCTGGGGCTTTCCCTACTTTTTAGGGTACAAATTGGCAACGGATTGGCAACGCGTCAGCAGCGTTTTCGCACAGCCATGCTTATTGATTTTCCTTCCGCTCGGAATAATACTCCGGCACGGGCGGGATCTGATTAATGGCATTCACGATCTCGTGCATGGTCTGCGGGAGCTTCAGGGGATTGACCTTCGGCAGGTCGCTGACCTCGATCTTGTCCTTGCCGAGCAATGTCTTGAGCGCCACGTTGACCATACGAATGTCGTACTGCCCCTGAAACAGCGGCGTGATAGGACGGTCAAGGTGCAGCATCCGGTAGACGGCGATCATCGCCGTGTGGACAGAGGTTTCCACGGTGAACACCACATCACCCTCCAGCTCCACGAACTGGCCGATGAACGCGAGGTTCCTGTTGCCCGCTGGAATGACCTCCGGGCGGTCTTTCAGCTTACGGGGCATGAACTGGCTGGTGATATAGGGCATGACCACGGGGATGGCGGTGATATGGGGCATGATCTCGTCGATCTTGTCCTCCAGACCGCAGTAATACAGGAACTCCCGCATGATCTCTTCGCCGGAGCACTGGGTCATGGGCTTCTTCACGTAGGTGCCGCAGTTATTTGCGTGCAGGCCGTAGAACCACATGAACTGGACGTTCTCCGGCTGGTCAGGAGCCACGGGCTGGAGCGGCACATTGTACGCTGAACGATATTGCTTCGGAAGTCAGCAAACTGCTTCAGCTGGAAGCGCAGGAGTTGTTCGGTGTCCGGTAAGCACTCGGTCAAACAACTTCTTTCAAAAAGCACAGGAAATCCTGCACCCCGGAGGCGCATAATGAATCGAGATCTGACAAAAGGCTCCGTCACCAAATCCATGCTGCTGTTCGCGATCCCCATGATTCTGGGCGACCTGCTCCAGCAGTGCTATAATATTGCCGACACCCTGATCGTCGGGCAGTTTCTTGGGCGCAATGCTCTCGCGGCGGTGGGGTCATCCTTCACGCTGATGACCTTCCTCACCTCCATCATCCTTGGCCTGTGCATGGGAAGCGGCGCGCTGTTTTCCATCCGCTTCGGCCAGCGGGACGGAACCGGTCTTTGCGAGGATATCTGCGCGTCCTTCTATTCCATCGCCGCCGCGACGGTGCTTCTGAACGTCATTGCTTACCTCTGTCTGGATGCGCTTCGTGTATTTCTCCACGTCCCTGACGAGGTGTGGGGGGATATGCGCGCCTATCTGTTCGTGATTCTTATGGGAATCCCCGGGATTTTCCTGTACAATTTCTTTGCTTCTTTCCTGCGGTCGGTGGGAAATTCCGTCGTTCCGCTGGTATTTCTGGCCGTTTCCGCCGTGCTGAACATCGTTCTGGATCTGTGGTTCATCATTGGGCTAAAGCGGGGCGTCGGGGGCGCTGCGGAAGCGACGGTGATCGCCCAGTACCTTTCCGGCATCGGCATTGCGGTCTACGCCCTTCTGCGCTGCCCTCAGGTGCGCTCCATCCGGCGTCTTCGCAGTCTGCGGTGGTCGCGCATTTCTGAAATTCTCTCCTTCTCCACCCTGACCTGCGTCCAGCAGTCGGTGATGAATCTGGGCATTCTCACGGTGCAGGGACTGGTCAACAGCTTCGGCACGGTGGTCATGGCCGCGTTTGCCGCCGCCGTGAAGATCGACGCCTTCGCCTACATGCCGGTGCAGGACTTCGGCAACGCCTTTTCCACGTTTATCGCCCAGAACTACGGCGCAAGGGAAACCGGTCGAATCCGCTCCGGCCTGAAAAGCGCCGTGTGCATCTCCATGGCCTTCTGTCTGGTCATATCCGCCCTCGTCTTCGTTTTTGCCCGGCCGCTTATGACGATTTTCGTGGAAGCCGGAGAGACGGAGATCATTCAGGCGGGCGTACAGTATCTGCGCATTGAAGGCGCGTTCTACTGCGGCATCGGCTGCCTTTTCCTGCTCTACGGGCTGTACCGGGCGCTGGAAAAGCCGGGGATGAGCGTGGTGCTGACCGTCATTTCTCTGGGCACCCGGGTGGCTCTGGCGTATCTTCTTTCCGCCATCCCCGCCGTCGGCGTGGTGGGCATCTGGTGGTCTGTCCCCATCGGCTGGTTTCTGGCGGATATGACAGGTCTGCTCTATTTCAAAATCCGGAAAAACAAGCTGCTGCCCTTGGACAAAGCATCCATCCGCTGAGCAGCAGACGAGGCGGGCAAGTGCATGAAGCACTTGCCCGCCTGCAATTATTTACGCTTTCACGAGAATATCGCTTATATCGGTCTGCTGTCCGCCTGCGGTAAAGGCTGCTGTCTTGCCATCATGGGTGAGCTTGTAGGTTTCCCCCGCCGCGCCCTTTTCCAGCAAATCAGCGAGCCGGAACGCGGAGGTCGCATCCTTGGTGACAAAGACGATTTTTTCCACGCCCTGCGCCTTGAGGGTGCCGATGCCGCTGAGCTTTCCCGTCAGCACGGCAAAGTCGGCGTCCACGGTGACGGTCAGCACGCCGTCCTTCTGCTCGGCCGTGTAGGCAATGTCCTTGCCGTCCTTATCGGTCACGCGGTAGAGGGGACTTTGCGGGGTATCCGCGTCGTCGGATTTCCCTTCCGGCACCACAAGCGTGCCGATCTGGAATTCGATCGTCTCGTCGCCCAGCCGCAGGACGCAGGTGACGGGATAGGTACCCGGCGCGGCGGGAACGGTCTCACTGCCGTCATAGAGAATTTTTTCTACAGTACCCTCGCCGGACGCTGTCACGGTGAACTTGCCGTTTTCGCTACGGATGTCCAGAGCGGTCAGGTTTTCCGGGTCGCCGTTGTGATTTTCGCCGCTCAGGCGCATGTTGATGTAGTCCTTCAGCTTCTCAATATCGCTGCCGTTCAAGCCGTTGATCGTCACATCCGGGCCGATCACGTAATGACCGTAATCGCTCTTGTGGTTGCTATCCTTGCTGTCGCCGATGCGGCCGATGGCATCTTCATCCAGCGTGTATTCGATTTTCTTTGTCTTATAATCAAAGTGGATATCGTCGTCCAAAAGCATACCCGTGGTAATGCGGGCGTTGCCGAGGATAAGAATGGTTCCGCGCATATCATCTTCGTCTTCGCTGCCGATGGCAGCGGAACGATCGCCCGCTATGGCGGTGACCTGCGCATTGTCCTGGATGATGATCAGTCCGGCCATGTGTCCATCATCACCGGCACCGATGCCCGTACCTTCATCCTCGCCGATCGCCGTCACCTTTGCGCTGTCCCGGAGGATGATTCTGCCGGTGGAGGTAATGGAGCCATACGTTCCCGCGCCGATGCCCGCACCGTCGTCGTCGCTTCCTGCGGTTACCTGCGCGCTGCCGCCGATGGTGATGGTGCCGGATACGTCCCCATCCTCTCCAGCGCCGATACCGGCGCCGCTGTCTTCACTCCACGCGGTTACCTTTGCGTTGCCGCCAATCGTAATCGTGCCGGACATCTCGCTCTTTGGGGGGTCATCATCTGACTCGCCAGCGCCAATTCCTGCACCGTCCCAGCCGCTTCCGGCCGTAACCTGCGCATTGCCGCTGATGGTGATGCTGCCGGACATATTGCCGTCTTCGCCGGAGCCGATACCCGCACCGTCCTCCTGGCTGAAGGCGTTGACCTTTGCGTTTTCGTCAATGGTGATGCTGCCGGACATATTGCCGTTATAGCCGGAACCGATGCCTGCACCGTCACCATAGAAATCATCTTCCCCGTCATCTTCCGTGGTGACGGTGGCGCTGCCGGTAATATGGATTTTACCGGACATGTCTTCATCCTCGTGGCTGCCGATTTTGGCGTTATCGTTATAATTATCTTCATTATCGCCGATCTCGGCCTTCAGAGAGCCACTGCCGGTGATGGTCACATGGCCGTCGGAGACATGCAGGGCAGAGCCGCTTTCGGAGAAAATCTTGTTGTCTCCCTCCAGTGTGATGTTCGCGCTGGAGCTGCCCACGTCGATGGCGTCGCCTGTGCTGCTGATGTTTATATCCTGAATGGTGACGTTTGCCGTTGCATTGTCAGAGGTGGATATGGTGATGGTGCTGTCCGTTGTCTTAGAGCTGTCGCGCTGCTTGATGACAGGCGCATTATCCGCAACGTCTGTGCTGCTTCCCTGGGACACCGTCTGGCCGCCGTCTCCGGCGCTGACGGTAATTTCGCCGTCCTCCAGATACCATTCCGCCGCAAACGCGGTCACAGACAGGTTCACGACCAGCAGCAGCGCGATGATTGCGGAAATCAGTCTTCTCATTTTCATTGGATGTACGTTCTCCTTCCTTGTCCTGACCCGTACCCGTCGGGCAGACAGCCGGGGGATTGCATCGGGAGATATCCCGATGCAATGGGGTACCCCATTGCGAATTTTCCAAAGGCTATTAGGCCATAGGTGCATACACCAATGATAGCAGATAACGTTCTACCTGTCAAGCATCTTCCCGGCGGATATTTTTTCTTTGCCCTGTCTATGCCGTTGAATAAACCGCCGGACTATGCTATAATTCTGCCAAAGAAGTCCGACAACTGCCCAAAAATCTGTCAGGCAAACAGGAGGAAGCAACCGTGACCGTGCAAAAAGCGCAAAAAAGTGACATCGACGGCATCGAAAAAATTTACGACCGCATTCATGACAGCGAGGAACAGGGGCTTTCCACCATCGGCTGGATTCGCGGCGTCTACCCCACCCGAAAAACGGCAGAGGCCGCTCTGGAACGGGGCGATCTGTTCGTCATGGCAGACGGCGGAAACGTGGTCGCCGCCGCCGTCATCAACCAGACCCAGGTGTCCGAATACAAGGACGCGGCATGGAAGCACGCCGCGGAGGATAACGAGGTCATGGTGCTGCACTGCCTTGTGGTTGACCCACTGAAAGGCGGAAAGGGATATGGCCGCGCTTTCGTCGCATACTATGAGGATTACGCAAAACAGCACGGCTGCCCCGCTCTGCGCATGGACACCAACGTGAAAAATAAGCGGGCGCGAAAGCTGTATCACACGCTGGGATACGAGGAAGTCGGCATCGTGAAGTGCGTCTTCAACGGCATTCCCAATGTGCAGCTTGTGTGTCTGGAAAAATATCTGGGATAAGAAAAAGCTCCCTTCCGACGGTCTTTCGCCTGTCGGAAGGGAGCCTGTTTTTATACTGAACTCCAATTAAAATCTTTAAAAAAGATTTTAATTGCCTGAAGGGCATGGAGTTCATATGAGACTTGTTTTGTGATTTCTTTCCTTATAAATCACAAAACTGGCAGCGCCGTCAGGCGATGCCTTCCTGATTAAAATTAAGATTTTAATCAGGAAATAGTATTAGTTTGCCGCTGTGTTGTCCTTATAGTAGTCCGTATCCAGAATCAGATTGTTGATCCGCACGAACTGCTGCACCTTTTGGGCCATTGCGTCAAGGGTTTCGCTGCTGGCCTCCGCTTCACCGCCGGTGATGCTGAGAACACGCTTTGTCCCCGCGTCGTAGGCGATATCTCCGGATATCCAGCTGCCGTCGGAGAACAGCGCGTAGCCCTCATAGGTGGGGTCAAAGGCGTCCCGGCCTATGTAATCATAGGGGCTGTCCACGCCCAGAAGATTCAGCATCGTGGGCAGGAGGTCAGAGGTGTTCAGCGTCTTGTCCACCTTCATGGGCTGCAAATCCGCGCTCCAGATGAAGCAGGGCGTCTTTTCCAGCAGCAGGGCGTCGTCCACTCCGGAGAGAGCAAACAGGGACGCTTCGTCCTTGTAGCCGTAGGTGTAGTGGTCGGTAACACCAATGATGACGGTGTTTTCCAGCTGTCCCTTGTCCTCCAGCTCCTGAAGCAGCCGGGCGAACAGGTCGTCTACCAGTTTGGCCTTGAGATAGGCGCAGTCCGTCTCCTCGTTGCCGGTAAGCCCCCGGAATTCCGGATACTTTTTCAGCGCCCAGTAGCTCAGAACCTCATTGTACTTGTAGCTTAAGTGGGCGGAGCGGGTAATGATAAAGTTCAGGGTCGGCTGTCCCTCCCGGAAGAACTCGGCATTCAGGCCGGGATTGTCGAACAGCAGCTGATCGTCATACAGAAGGTCTTCCTCGTCCGCACCGATGTAATCCCCATAGCAGACGTATTCCGAATACCCCATGGCGGGAGAGAACACGCCGCGGCTGTAGAAGCTGGGGTCATTATAATGGAAGGTCTTGGCGGAATATCCCTCCTGCGTCAGCAGGCTGGCGAGGGACTGGCGGTAAGTATTGGTGATATAGTCGAAAGCGTAGCCGCCCTGACTGCTCAGGAACGAGCCGGTATTCATGCAGAACTCCGAATTGAAGGTGCGGATGCCGCCGTAGCCCGGCGTGTAGAAGTGAGTGAAGGAAATGCCCTCGGACATGAGCCGGTTCAGTGTGGGGGTGTACTCCCCGATCATCCAGTCGTCCATGGATTCCATGAGCACCAGAACCACGTTTTTCCCTTCCAGCAGGCCGGTCATTTCGTTGTCGCCGCCCACAGTCCGGTTGGCAAAATAGGCGTTGATCTCCGCTTTCCCTGCCTTCTGCGCCGCGGCGTAGCTTGGCGTCAGGGGGTAGATGCCGTTTTTGTAGATGTCCTTTTCCAGCGTCTGGTACAGGCCGCAGACCTGATACAGCCGGTGGGCATTGAACATATTGTCGTAGGCCGCCTCAGCGGACTGGACTCTGCCGTAGTCGGAGGAAGCGTACCGGATGTCGCCGTCCTGCACAAACACCGCCTGCGGCAGGCAAGCCGCTCCTACCGACGCGGCGATGACCACCGCCGCAGCCGCGATTCCGGTTGAACATTTCTGCTTCCACCTCGGGAATTTCACCAGAATCACGATACCCTGCACCGCCAGCGCCGCCAGTCCCAGCCACCAGCCCATGGGGTAGCTCAGCAGGACGGAAAAATAGTCCGACCCCTCAGACGCATAGCGGAAATCCGACAGCCACATCATCTCGGAAAACAGATAAAAATACCCCGTCTGCACAGCGGCGTAGATCGCGGCGACGAAATACAAAATACCGTACACCACTCTCCCCGCCTTGGCCGGGAACAGCCTGACAAAGCCGCTCAGAATCGCCGCCCACAAAGCGCCGAAAGCCAGCGGCCAGAGCTGCGCCAACCGGAACTCCTCCGTATTCAGGGATAAAAAAAGAAAGGCAAACACTTCCACCAGAAAGAAGGACAGCGGCAGGAAAAGAAAATGTATACGCCGCCGTGTTTTTTGTTTGCCCGAGGTCATGCCCACGAATCATCCGCTCCTTTATCGAAACTCATGGTATTGTATCACAAAATGCCGCAAATGTACACTTAAGAATTCCTTGTATCGATATTTTTCACAAAAAATTTATTTTCCTCTTGTAAAATCTTCCTAATTGACGTATACTTAATGCAACTTCGAAGAAATCGGCGATTGCTTTCGGTGATTTCTTCCTTATACTTTCTGCGAGAAAAGAGGACACCCATATGGATTTGATTACCGTCCGCGATCTGTTCAAAAACACCGAAAAATATGCCGGCGTCGAAGTGAACGTCGGCGGCTGGGTGCGAAACCGCCGGGGCAGCAAGCAGTTTGGCTTTATCGTCCTGAACGACGGTACTTATTTCACCCCCGTGCAGGTGGTGTATAACGACACTCTGGAAAATTTCCAGGAAATTTCCAAAATCAACATCGGCGCCGCTCTGATCATTCGCGGCACGCTGGTTCTCACCCCGGACTCCAAGCAGCCCTTTGAGATTCAGGCCGAGAGCATTACCGTGGAAGGCTCCTCCACCGGCGACTACCCCCTGCAGCCCAAGCGCCACTCCATGGAGTTCCTGCGCACCATCAACCATCTGCGTCCCCGCACCAACACCTTCCAGGCGGTGTTCCGCGTCCGCAGCCTTGCCGCTATGGCCATCCACCAGTTCTTCCAGGATCGGGACTTTGTGTATGTCCACACGCCCCTGATCACCGGCTCCGACTGCGAGGGCGCGGGCGAAATGTTCCAAGTCACCACCCTTGACCTGAACAACGTCCCCAAGACCGAGGACGGCAAGGTCGATTATACGCAGGACTTCTTCGGCAAGCCCACCAACCTGACCGTTTCCGGCCAGCTTAACGGCGAAACTTTTGCCATGGCTTTCCGCAACATCTACACCTTCGGCCCCACTTTCCGGGCGGAGAACTCCAACACCACCCGCCATGCCGCCGAATTCTGGATGATCGAGCCGGAGATCGCCTTCGCCGATCTGGAGGATGATATGGAGCTGGCCGAGGACATGATCAAGTATATCATCTCTTACGTTCTTGAGCACGCCCCCGAAGAAATGAACTTCTTCAACGAGTTCATCGACAAGGGACTGCTAGACCGTCTTCACAACGTCCTGCACAACGAATTCGGCCGCATCACCTACACCGACGCCGTGGCGCTGCTGGAAAAGCACAACGACGAGTTTGAGTACCCCGTCCACTGGGGCAGCGACCTGCAGACCGAACACGAGCGCTTCCTAACGGAAAAGGTGTTCAAGAAGCCCGTCTTCGTCACGGATTACCCCAAGGAGATCAAGGCGTTCTACATGAAGCTGAATCCCGACGGCAAGACCGTGGCCGCTATGGACTGTCTGGTTCCCGGCATCGGCGAGATCATCGGCGGCAGCCAGCGTGAAGACAACTTCGACATCCTGAAGAACCGCATCGAAGAACTTGGCATGAAGCCTGAGGACTATGCCTTCTATCTCGACCTGCGCAAGTACGGCTCCGCCCGTCACGCGGGCTACGGTCTGGGCTTTGAGCGCTGCGTCATGTACCTCACCGGCATGGGCAACATCCGGGACGTACTCCCCTTCCCCAGAACCGTGGGCAACTGCGACCTGTAATTGCAGCGGCTTTAAAAGGCGAACCGTTTAGAACGGTTCGCCTTTTTTGATGGTGATTATCCCAGACGGAAAACCGCCCGAAAGAAGCAAGCTTCTTTCGGGCGGAAATTCATTTTTGCATTCTTAATTACACAGCCAGGAAGAACTTCACCAGGAACAGAGCGGAGATCACGTAGGTCAGGACGGAAACTTCCTTGGCCTTGCCGCCGAAGATCTTCATGATGGTGTAGGAAATCAGACCCAGGCCGATGGCGTGGCCGATGGAGCCGGAGATGGGCATACCGATGAGCATCAGCGCAACGGGAACCATCTGATCCATATCGTCGAAGTCGACCCGCTTCAGACCCTGGAGCATCAGGATGCCCACGTAGATCAGAGCAGCGGAGGTGGCAGCGGCGGGGATGATGGCGGCGATGGGGGCGATGAAGATGCAGGCTAGGAACAGCAGGCCGGTGACGACAGCAGTCAGACCGGTGCGGCCGCCGGCCTCAACGCCGGAAGCGGACTCGATGAAGGTGGTGATGGTGGAAGTACCGGTGCAGGCGCCGGCGATGGTGCCGATGGCGTCGGACAGCAGAGCTTCCTTCATGTTGGGCATATCGCCCTTCTCGTCCACCATGCCGGCACGGGAGGCGGTGCCCACCAAAGTGCCGATGGTGTCGAACATGTCAATGATGCAGAAGGTGATGATCAGGGTGATGGCGGTGAACCAGCCGATTTCCATGAAGCCGGCGAAGTTGAACTTGAACAGGGTAACCTTGGCCATATCGGCGAAGGGAGGCAGGAAGGAAGCGGTAGCCAGAGAAGCGAAGGGGTTGGTGTGCAGGAAGGCGAAGGAGCCGATCCAGTAAATCACGGAAGCGACGAGCATACCGTACAGCACGGAACCCTTGATGCCCTTCTTGGACATCGCCAGGATGACAAACAGGCCGACAAACATGGTCACGACGGTCAGGATCATGGTGGCGAAACCGGTGTCGCCCATGTTATTCTGCAGGTAGCTGGGAGTCAGTGCGCCAAAGAAGTCGCGCATGACATAGAAGGGAGTGGTGAAGCCGTTGCCCTCTGCATAGACACCCACGTTGGAGCCAAGGCCGATATTCATCAGCATCAGGCCGATAGCGGGAGAGATGCCCAGACGGATGCCGAGGGGAATGGCCTCCACGATCTTCTCGCGGACGTTGAAGATGGACAGGACAACGAAGACGATGCCCTCCAGCAGGATGATGACCAGAGCGGCCTGGAAGGAAGCCACGTAGGTCATGCCGGTCATGGCAACGATGTTGCCGACGACCACGGCAAAGAAGCTGTTCAGACCCATACCGGGAGCCATTGCGAAGGGCTTGTTGGCCAGGAACGCCATGCAGAACGTACCGATGGCAGACGCGATGCAGGTTGCCAGGAACACGCCGTTCCACAGATCCTGTCCGGCGGCGCCGAAGCCGGTGAGCAGGTTCGGGTTCAACGCGATGATGTAGGCCATCGTCATGAACGTCGTGAGGCCAGCCACGACCTCAGTCTTGACGGTGGTCTTGTTCTCGGAGAGCTTGAAAACTTTCTCTAACATAGTATCGACCTTTCTTTTTAGTTTTCCGGCAGCGCCGGTGGAAAAGTACAAGTTCATTGTAACATTTTCCAAAAATAATACAATACAGAAGACAACACAAACTTGTGAATAAATTATGTCCTGTTTTCGTCGTTTTGACAAATCGCCGCTTTTCCCGGTATTTTCTGCGGCGATTCCTTTGAATTTTCACCCGTTTTGGAAACGAATCTATGAACATCGCTCTGAATCGTACCGGAATAAGTATCGATATTTAAGGGGCTTCCTCAATTTTGGGAGGAAGCCCCTTGTTGTTAAGATTCTGTTTTTGATTGCTTTTACTGCTTCGGCGCGCGTTTCCGGCAGAGATAGATGTCCAGCTTTTCCTTCATGTTCTCCGGCATCTCCCGGGCTGCGGGGCACCGGGCAGCGTTCGCCATGCGCTCCGCAAAGGCAATGAGAAAATCCGTATCCAGCACCATCTGCTCGCCCTTCATCAGCGCCATGGTGTCATAGCGGTTGTGAATGGTGGCAGTATTGGGGGGCGCGATGCGGGCGAAGGACACCGCCGGGACGCCCTTGTCGGCGAAGGGCGTGGAGTCGCTGGAATACACGTCCTGCTTCACCTCCACCGGGAAGCCCAGCTCGTCGCCCAGATAGGAAATATAATGGCACAGCTTTTCCTCGCCGGTGACGCAGGAGATAAACTTGCCCATAATGCAGCCGATCATGTCCAGATTGATGTTCAGCACGCAGTTTTTGAGCTTCTCCTCGTCGGCGCAGTACGCCTTGGAGCCCAGCAGTCCCCGCTCCTCGCTACCGCACCAGATGAAGCGCAGGCCGTAACGGTGGGGTTGCGCCGCGAAATGCTCCGCAATGCCCAGAATTCCCAGAGAGCCGGACATATTGTCATAAGCGCCCTGTGACAGGGACGTGGAATCGTAGTGGGCGGTGAAGGCAATATACTCGTCCACCTGTCCCGGCATGTCCAGAACGACATTGTGGGACTGGCCGGTATACTCCTCCTGCTTCAGCGTGATCTTCGCCGTGGAAGCCCCTCTGCGGATCAGCTCCACCGCATCTTTTGCGTTGATGTTCACGCCGGGAATTCGGTTTCCGTTGTGGACGTAAGAGCGCAGCTCCCGCTGGTCGATGTCCCGGTCGGCGTAATTGGTGTTTCCGTCATAGGTGACGAAGCCCACCGCGCCGTTTTCCTGCAGATCGTGGTAGACCCAGTAGCCCAGATAGCCGTCGATCATCACGATTTTCCCCCGGCACTTGCTCAGCGCGTAGGGGCTGGAATCCCGCAGATAATAGAAAGGCGCTTCCACCTCCCCGCTTCCTGCGCACAGGTAGCCCTTGCAGGTCACTTCCACGCCGTCCACCTGCAAAACCGCCTCCTGTATTCTGGACATCGGCACGTCGAACGGCACGATCTCGGCTTTCAGCCCCAGCCCGGCAATCTTATCCTGCAAATACTGTGCCGTGCGCAGCTCCTCCGGGCTGCCGCCGGTGCGGATATAGGCCGTATCCGCAAATATTTTCATAATCTGTTCCGCGTTCATGGCGTTTCCTCCTTTATTATATTCTATATAGTAATCCATCCGTGCCAAATTTGCAAGTCCCGGACGGCATCAATATTTTGCTCCACTTTCCAAAGAAATCGCTTGACATGCGTCTGGTTCGATGCTATAATATCACCCGTGGTGATTGAATGCACCCGTGATTTTCATGGGCCTTTAGCTCAGTTGGTCAGAGCCTCCGGCTCATAACCGGATCGTCCCGGGTTCAAATCCCTGAAGGCCCACCAGATTTTTCAGGTCTTCCGCCTTCAAATATAAATACATAGGGGTATAGCTCAATTGGTAGAGCGGCGGTCTCCAAAACCGTAGGCTCTGGGTTCAAGTCCTAGTGCCCCTGCCAGGAATGGGAATTCTCAGTGTCTGCTGAGAATTCCCATTCTTTTTGTATTCAGTTGATTTTTCGGGGTTATTCCCGGTATTTGCGGGATTCCGTGATCCAGTCATCCAGAAACCGCATCTGCTCGTCCGTGTGGAACCAATGCTCGCCGCCGGGCATGACGGTCAGCGCCGCGCCGGTTTTCTCCGCAAAGGCCGATATGGTTTCCAGCGAGGTCAGATTGTCATGCTCTCCGTACAAAATGCGGCTGGGAACGCGCCATGAAATCGGGTGTTCCCGCACATAGCACAGGTACTTCCACAACAGCGTTTCCCCGAAATCCGTTGGAATCTCCAACTTTTCTGCAAGCTCCTGTTCGGTCACGTCTGCCCACAGCATCATATTTTCAATCAACTTTTCCATATCCACAACGGGAGAAATCAGGCAGGCACTATCAACCAGCGCTCCATCCAGCGAGGACAGCGAGAAAAACGCGCCGATGCTGTTCGCTACCAGTGTGAGACGATCGCAGTGCTTCCGCTGCTGGGCGAAAAACTCCGGGAATTCTTCCTTGGCCTCCCACGGGGTTTGTGCGTGGTAATCAAAGCCAATCACTTCACTGTCCGGGAACAGCTGTCTGTAATGCTCGGCTTCCGCCGCAGAGCCGCCCTTTCCATGGACATAAATCACAATATTCTTCATAAAAACTCCTTAATCAGACATTTCCGTTGACAATTTTATACTGAACTCCAATTAAAATCTTTAGAAAAGATTTTAATTGCCCGAAGGG
>ERZ772855.350-NODE-350-length-57018-cov-41.573460_pt1 | contig 57018 bp, 47 predicted proteins | sample MGYA00511900_ERZ772855 | MGnify/ENA primary metagenome ERZ772855 (study PRJEB29015, sample SAMEA2737701) | human gut metagenome | biome: human gut; feature: human-associated habitat; material: faeces | place: China | collected 2012 ... | reverse complement strand
AGGTCAACCCTTTTTAAAGGGTTGCGGGTTTGGGCAGAGCCCATAAAAAGTTTCCCTTACATCAAATTATCGGGCGTAAACAGCTTTACTTTGTTGCCCGACTGAAACTAAGCTAAACCATAATTCAAAAAACTATTCTCTTAATTCAAACTCCGGACTTTCAGAATAATTTGCGTTGCTATTGACAAAAACTATCGGTACATTTATAATTGACACAAGAGCAGTATGGGGTGATAGAATGAAAAAGTTTGATGCAGCTGTTTATAAAAAGCGTAAATGCGAGTGCCTTGACAAGTGCTTTCAGGCTTTTATGGATAACGGACTTGAAAATACAGGATTGCAACTTTTATGCAAGTATTGCGGTTTTAAAACAAATCAGGCACTATATCATTACTTTGAAAGCAAGGATATGATAATTACCGAATCGGTGCAGTATGCTATGATTAAATTTGAACGAGAGTTTATGAAAAAAGCCCCACGCTCAAGAGCCGATTTAAAGAATTATCTCGAAAAATTTCCCCGTTGGATGCAAAAAAACTACGGCGAGCATATGCGTTTTGTATATCAGGTATATACTTCTCCGAAATATAAAAAACAGGGCTATGACTTCTTTTCGGGAATACCAAAAAGATACGATACATTTATTCATCATATAGCTAAAAATCTTGATGTTTCTTTTGAAAGCATACAGGCATTGTATTATCTTTATATAACATCAACACTGCAATATGCACTTTTTAAGGATGAGGTTTACCTCGATGTTGAGGTAAATTCTATTTATAATATGTGTCTTGAGGTGTTCGAGGCAGAGGATAGGAAAAAGATTGCTCAAAAGTGCGAGGATTAATTGTGCGAGGACATTGCGTATTACAACAACTAATAAATTTTATATTCGGAACGAATTGTCAGTTGCTTTTTTAATTTGTTGCCCACTGAAAATAAATCGCCACTACAAATTTATATTCATTTAAAATCAATTATTACCGCCTGTTCGCAGAAAAAAGTGCAGGCGGAATTTTTATGTTTTGTAAACTGTCCTTATAAAATTTACGAAAATTGTCTATTTTAATAGTGACACTATTGTTGTATAATGGGAACATCACAAGATAAATGTTGAACTGTTCAGAAATTTTGAGGCGTGATTTAATGACAAAAAAAGCTGTTTTAATAAATGACCTTTCGGGTCTTGGAAAATGCTCGCTCACTGCGGCTATACCTGTTTTGTCCGTTATGGGTATTCAGGCTTGCCCTATGCCGACTGCGGTGCTTACAAGCCAGACCGGCTTTAAGAGTTTTTACTGCAACGACTGCACCGACAAGCTTGATTACTACACATCGGAATGGAAAAAACTCGGTTTTCAGCCCGACGGCATTTACACAGGTTTTTTATCAAGTGAAAAACAGGTTGATAAAATTCTTGATTTCATAAACAGCTTTGAAACAGAGAACACGCTTGTACTTGTGGACCCTGTTATGGGTGACGGCGGCAGAACATACAGCCTTTTTACAGACACACTTGCCTGTAAAATGAAAAAGCTGGTGACTGTTGCTGATGTAATTACACCTAATCTTACAGAGTGCTGTATCCTTTGCGATATAGATTACAGCGACTTTATAAAAAGTGCAGACAATCCCGATTTTATGGATAAAGTTGCCGAGCTTGGCAAATCCTTGCTAAAACGCTACGGTGTAAAAATCGTAATAATTACGGGCATTGAGCATAAATCCGCTGACGGCACTGTTAATGTGCAAAATCTTATTGCATCCAAAGATGAGGTGTTTAGTGTAAGCTGTAAAAAAATAGGCGGCAGCTATTCGGGTACGGGAGATTTGTTTGCCTCGGTAATGTTTTCCGGACTTTTAAGAGGCGACACTTTGAGAGATACCGTTAGTCTGGCAGTAAAATTCATAGAAACTTCTTTGCGTGATACCGTAGCGTTGGGTATTGACCGCAACGAGGGCATTGAGTTTGAAAAACACTTAAATTTACTTTTGTGAGGGATAACTATGGAGTCAAATACAATTTCAAAATCTAAGTCAAAAATTAATGTAAAGCTTATTGCTATTACAGCAATGTGTGCGGCTTTGGTAACAGTTACAACTGCGTTTATTAAAATTCCGTCAATGTTCGGATATTCACACGCAGGCGACTCAATGATTTATCTTGCCGCAAGCATTTTGCCCGGTCCTTACGGTATCATTGCCTCATCAATCGGCGGTGCTCTTGCAGACTTGATTTCCGGTTATCCGCAGTGGGCAATTCCTACTGCTATCATAAAAGCCTTTAATGCTGTTCCGTTTGTTCTTTGCAGAATGGCTATGAAAAAACACGGCAAGGACAATAAGATTATTAACTGGTCATCACTTTTAATGCTTATTCCGACTACTATGGTTACAGTCGGCGGTTACTTCATTGCGAACGGTCTTATGTATGGATTTGAAGGCGCAGTTGCAGAGCTTGCTACTTGGTGGTTACAGCCGGGTATGGGCGCATTAATCTTTATAGTTCTCGGTTTTGCCCTTGACAGAATTGATTTTAAGAAAAAACTTGCTTTAAAATAAGCACATTTGCTTATTTTAGGAATTTGGAGTATAATAAATGGAAAATAGATTTGAATTAAATAAAAACCTTGCACAGATGCTCAAGGGAGGAGTTATTATGGATGTAACAACTCCCGAACAGGCTAAAATTGCCGAAGCTGCGGGTGCGTGCGCAGTTATGGCATTAGAGAGAATTCCTGCCGATATTCGTGCGGCAGGCGGAGTTTCTCGTATGAGCGACCCTAAGATGATTAAGGGTATTCAGAACGCAGTTTCTATTCCTGTAATGGCAAAGTGCCGTATCGGTCATTTTGCAGAAGCACAGATTTTACAGGCAATTGAGATTGACTACATTGACGAAAGCGAAGTTTTATCTCCTGCAGATGATAAGTATCACATTGATAAAACCGCTTTTGATGTACCTTTTGTATGCGGCGCCAAAGATTTAGGCGAGGCATTAAGAAGAATTAATGAGGGCGCATCTATGATTCGTACAAAGGGCGAGCCGGGTACAGGCGATGTTGTGCAGGCTGTTCGTCATATGAGAATGATGCAGTCTGAAATTCGCAGAATCGCATCTATGGCAAAAGATGAACTCTTTGAAGTTGCAAAGCAGTTACAGGTTCCGTATGATTTGGTTTTGTATGTTCACGAGAATAAGAAATTGCCTGTTGTTAATTTTGCTGCCGGCGGTGTTGCTACTCCTGCTGATGCTGCGCTTATGATGCAGCTCGGCGCAGAGGGTGTATTTGTCGGCTCGGGTATCTTTAAGTCGGGTAATCCCGAAAAAAGAGCGTCTGCTATTGTTAAAGCTGTTACAAACTTTAATGACGCTAAAATGCTTGCTGAACTTTCAGAAGATTTAGGCGAAGCTATGGTAGGAATTAACGAGCAGGAAATTGAAATCCTTATGGCTGAAAGAGGCAAATAATTATGCAGATAGGTGTACTTGCTTTGCAGGGAGCTTTTATTGAGCACGAACAAATGCTTGAAAAACTCGGTGTGTCCTCCTTTGAAATCCGTTGTTTAGATGATTTGAAAAAGCCGTTTGACGGTCTTATAATTCCGGGCGGCGAAAGCACCGTTATCGGAAAATTACTTTTTGAACTCGGGCTTTTTGAACCGATTAAAAAGTTGATCAATGACGGACTGCCGACTTTTGGCACTTGCGCAGGCTTATTGCTTTTGGCCGACAGCATAGAGAATGATACAAGAAAGTATTTTTGCTCTATGAATATTGAGGCCGTAAGAAATGCCTATGGCAGACAGCTCGGAAGTTTTTATGCAGAAGACAGCTTTGCGAACGAAGGAAAAATTCCTATGACTTTTATACGAGCCCCGTATATAAGCCGAGTTGGCGACGGTGTAGAAGTTCTTGCTCAAGTTGACGGAAAAACAGTAGCGGCAAGGCAGGGGAAACAGTTGGTAACTGCTTTTCACCCTGAATTAAATAATGATTTAACCGTACATAATTATTTTATAAAAATGATTAACGGAGAAATATAATGTATTTATAAGGGAGAAGAAAATAAATGGCTGACATACTTTATGTTTATAAAACATCAATTTATGCTAATCTGACTAACAAATGCCCGTGCAGATGCACTTTTTGTATTCGCAACAATACCGATGCAATAGGCAATGCAGATACACTTTGGCATAAGCATGATCCGAGTATTGAGGAGATTAAAAAAGCAGTTGATGATTTTGATTTTACAGGCTTTAACGAGCTTGTGTTCTGCGGCTACGGAGAACCTACCAACGCCCTCGACAATCTCATTGCTACCGCTGAATATGTAAGGGAAAAGCACCCCGACATTAAGCTCAGACTCAATACAAACGGACTTGGTGATGTTATAAACAAAAAGCCTGTTGCAGAGCTTTTGTCAAAATACATTGACTCGGTATCAATCAGCCTTAACACCTGTTCGTCAGAGAAATATGACGAGGTGTGCAGACCTGTATTTAATAATGCGTATGAATCTATGCTTAAATTTGCGGCAGACGCTAAAAAATACTTTGGTCACACTCAGTTCTCTATTGTAGATACCATTCCGAAAGAGGATATAGAGGCTTGTCAGAAAATTGCTGACGATATGGGCATTCACCTTAGAATAAGAAAATATTCCGCATGATAAATTACCGCTCAACAGATTGATTTTCTGTTGAGCGGTTTTGCTTTGCTGAAAAGTATTAGAGTTTTTAGATAAGCTGCAAAGTTTATGTTTTTGAAAAAACTGATAATCAAGTAACGTAAACTATTTTAAGTGCAAGTATCCATCAATAAATGCATTCGGAAAAACAAATTGCTTTTCGCCTTCTTTAAATTTTATGCGAATATATTTTTTCTTCGTTTTATCTATCCATACAACAGTACCGTCACCAAATATATTGTGATAGACAACTGTATTGACTTTAACACCTGAAATAATTTTCTTTAATAGTTTTTCGGTATCCTCTTGCACTTGGCTTTGCTTATTTATATTTGAATCTAACTTTTTATCAGACTTTAATTTTTTCGGAACATCTTTTGCTTTTTTATCTATGTCTATGTGAACGGCAGGGGTTATGGCATCTGTCCAATCAGTAACTGTTGCTTGTTGCTTTGAGTATAGCTCCTCATATTCTTCTCTGCGCAGTACTGTATCCCAACCACCGACAGCCTCGCCCTCGTGTTTGTCGATACCTGTATAGTTAAGACTTGAATTTTCGTATTTGCGGAAACCAAAAATACCTTGATTCATTTTTTCCGGATCAAACAATCCAATAGAGCATAAAACATCAAAGTCTTTAACAGACAATCCCGTTACTTTTTTGAAAAGTTCCGGTTCAATTTGAGTTATAACATCTTTGATTGTTTGCTCTCTGTAATCGGTCAAATACATAAAAGCAGGAATACGGGCGGCAAGTTTAAGCAAATTTTCTTGAACCTGTTTACGCAATGATTTTGCCTTTTTCTCGTCTTCGGTCAGTTCTTTTTTTTCTTGCTTTGTTAGATTATCACCTTTTTCTTTTTTTAGCTTTTTAACTTTTTCAGAGCGGTTGATAATCGTTTGTATTTCGGAGTTAAGAGAGCGAAATCCTTCGATATTCATTAAAGCGTTCAATGCGTCTTGGTTATTTTGCAGCTTTTTAAGTGTATCGTTGTCAACATGAACAAGAAGTGCGGTTTGCCAACGCTTTGCAAGTAGTGTTGCGGATGTTCCGGCATATGTAATATCCAAAATATCCTGCGCATTTATTTGATTCATAGATGAACCGTCAAAGGCTAATACAGGAAGAAAATTGATAAATTCCGATACTTTTTGTTCCGGACTTGTATCGTCTACTTTCAGTCGGCATGAATAGTCCGAAATTTGTCGTAATGCTCGTTCTAAAGCAAAGTCAAATACATAGCACTCTTGCTTTACAATTTCACGATTACCATGTTCATCTTTTATTTCCCAAGGTGATTGAACACGAAATGCTGTTTGAAAATATGTTTCGGGAGATTTCAAGTTGCGTAGCATAAATACGCCTGCCCATGGTCTTACAGTAACACCTGTTGTTAGTTTACCGCAAGATAAAGTAATAGTTTTTGTCTTGAGCGGATCGTCCATAGCGTTTTGAACAGGTGATAAAGCCTCAATACCTATTCCTGCTTTAGTTCCTGCACAAACAATGATTTTGTAATCGTTAAAAAAATTGTTCTGCTTTTTCCTCAATAGATTATACATTGCATAGCAACTTGCAACATTAGGTAAAAACCAAAGTGTATGTGATAAAACATTTAAGAGAGTTGTGTCTGAAAAGGGCATTGGTGGTCGCTCTGCACCGAGTTTTAAGCCGTCAACAGGCATATAGTTTCCTTGAATCATTTTAAGCCAATTTTGAACATAATCCTCATATACAAATTTTGCAGTTTCGGGTTTGTTTTTATCCTCACATTCGGCACGGAAAAATTCGTTGATGTCAAACTCATCATACCCCTCATTTGTTGCTACATTCGTTATCGAATCGGGCACCTTGTATGTCAGCATAACCATTTTAGGCAGTGCCGCATAGGGGTTTTTGTTTGGGTCACCCTTCCAATTTTCTTTAGCTGACTGTTCATCAGAATATGTCCAGTTGAAAATTTGGTCTTCCAAAAATTCACCCGAATTAAGCGCTCTGAAAGGTGTTCCCGATAGATAAAGATAATGATAAGCAGATATAGGCAAAAACGATTCGTTGATCGCATTTCCTGCCTCTTCTTTTTGATATTTTTCTATATCAAAATCATTATTTTCTTCGTCAAACCTTTCAAAAAGGTTTTTGGCATTTTCACGCCAAGCGCCAAAATGGTATTCATCAAATACAACTAAATCCCAATTTGTTGAATGTATAAATTCATTTTTTGTTTTTATTCCGCCTGCGTTATTTGTACCGAGCAAATCTTGGAACGAACCGAATACCACAATAGGCTTTGTTTTGTCGCAAGCATCATATTGTTCGTCGAGCTGTTTTGCATCAAATTTTGCCTCTTTGTTTGAAACAAACTGCCAACCTGCAAAATCAATATGGTGAGATAAATCCTCTTGCCAAGCTGATTCAACCGCTGGTTTAAAGGTTAAAATCAGAATTTTTTTAAAATTCATAGCTTTGGCAAGCTGATATGTGGCAAAGGTTTTGCCAAATCGCATTTTTGCATTCCACAAAAATTTAGGTGGGCGAGATGTATCTTCTTTTTTAGCCTGCACATAATAGTCCATTGCCATCTGAACAGCTGTTTGCTGTTCCTGGCGCATAGTAAAATTCCATGTGCGCTGACCTTCAAAACGAATGCCTGTACGCATTTCTTCAATTGCATTTTGTGCATCATTTTCATTGCAGTAAAACCATTCGTTGTGATCTTTACCCTCGTTTAATTGTCTAAAACCTTTGTGCCTTAGCAATCGGTGAATGTCTTTATCTGTAAAGCAAGTACCGTCTGAGCGCATGGCAGATTCTTTAAACAAAATTTTAAACGGAATTGCGGCAGTGTGCAGTTGTTCTTTAATTCTTGTTTCTGTATTCTCACGGTCGGTATATCCGATTTTTATATACCCGTCATGGTCGGCAACGGTAGGTAAAACATAGCCGTAAATAGTCGGCACAACAGCAGGTCGGTTGTGTAGAATGTCAGATAAACTTATATTTCCTGCCATTAGTTGTCACCTCCGTTATTAGACCATACAGACGATTCTATATAATCTATTTCTTCTTTCGTAAATCCATACTTACTATATAATTCTTCATCAGTCCAAGGCTTAGAAAAATCTTGCAGTGGAACGAAATCGTATGATTTTGAAGTAGTATTTTGCGTGATCTTTTTCAATCCAAACATAAAATGAAAAAACTTGGTCTGTATATATGAAATGGCATTTTCCGCTTCTTCTCTACTATTGAATGGAAAAATTGAAAGATATGTTTCTGTGCATATTGTATTTGGTTCTGCGATAAATGGCTTCAATTTATCAGTTCGCATATCCCCACTACCGACTGCTTTTGCAACAAATATCTTATAACATTCCAAATTTTCTATGCCTTTTTTTATTTCATTTTTTTCTACATAATTCTCTTTTTGGCTCATTGATATGATTTTAATTGTTGTGTTTGATTTTGGTACAAATTTCGAATAATTTGATGCAAAGCCAAAAGGATTTCTTGAACTTATCAAAGAAGAAAAGTATTTAGATGTTTGTTTGCTTACCTTTCTCAATATTGAAACAGCCTCATTGTATCTGATAAAAGTATCCGAATTTTCTTCCAGCAATGGACGTGTCATTTTAGACGATAACTTATCGTTCATATATGTGTTTACTTGACAATCGCCCTTATAGTTTTCACTCCAAAGAAAGTAACAAACACCACCTTTAATTTCGACACCTGGAAAACAGTCGGTTGCCCTAACATAATCGTGTATTTCTTGTATATGCTTATCGTGTAGCATTTGAGCTCTAAATACATCTAATCCTTTTCCACCGACAAACCATCTTGACGGAATAATCATTGTCATATATCTCGGATTCAATTTTAGGGCTTGCGTAACAAAGTATTGATAAATAGGCATGGCGCTCGCACCCATACCTCCGCCGTCATTCATCTGATATGGTGGATTAGATATAATAACATCAAATTTCATTTTGAAAATCTCCTCGGGGTTGTTTGTATGAATCCATTCATAAGCGTAGGTTTCAAGGTTTTCACCTCTGTCCCACTGTTCTTTGCTTGCGCCGCAAAAAACGCATTTTTCGTTTTTGCCCCAAGTGTGATTAATTCTTCTGAATCTGATATTGCCCTCCGGATTATCAAACTTTGTGATAGAATACGGTCCGTTCGGATATTTTGAGCAATAGAGGCTGCGGCGTGACAGCAGACTTGTGAGTTCCGTTATTGCAATGCCGTAAAGTTGTTTGTGAAAAATATGGTCGATACGCTCTTGCAGATTTGGTATTTTATCTTCAAGTCCTACAAGTAATCGCTTTGCAATTTCACGCAAAAAAACGCCCGTTTTACAAGCGGGGTCTAAAAATGTAGTGTTTGGATTTTGAAATAAATCCTGTGGCAAAAGGTCAAGCATTTGATTTACAACATCCGGCGGAGTGAAAACCTCATCATTTGACAAATTGGCAAGGCAAGAGAGCACATCGGGCGTGTGTTGGGTTTTGTTTTTATAAATCTTATCAAAAAAGCTTTCAGCCATTTTCCCATATCCTCCTGTAATTTATCGGCGGATATTCGCACATCGGTTCCGCCATATATTCCCCCGTAACAGGGTTTTGCGATAAATATTGACTTATGTCATCATCTGAATCAAAAAGTGATTTTTGATTATTTGGCTTTTCGCCTACTTTGAGCATGACATCAAGGCGAAAATCACGCCTTTTTAGTTTTGTGTACTGCACTAAACTCCATTCGGGAAAAACAATGGGAACGGCTGTATCCTCTTGGTTTTCGTCAACACACATAAGAGTAAGTGCATTACCGCATAAAATATTTTTGCTGAGTATGTATTCAACTGATTTTCGTGTATCATCATTGCATTGTTTTTTGCAAACGGATTTATATTCTTTATTCCAAATTCCGTATAATCGTTTTCGACACTCTTCGGTATTGTCTTGCATAATGTCAATGCCGTATACGCTTGATACGGCAAGAACGGAATATCGGTCATAATCATAAGAATTACTTTTATATAACTTTTTTACTGTTGCTAATTTTCTTGTAAGAATTTCGGCAAGAAAATTTCCGTTGCCACATGCAGGCTCTAAAAATCGACTGTCAATTCTGTCACATTCCTGTGCAACCAAGTCGCACATTGCTTTTACTTCTCGTTCATTGGTAAAAACTTCGCCATACTCTGCAACTCTTTGCTTGGACTTAACTTGTTTTGCCAATCTTTTATCACCTCGTTTTGTAAATTCCACAACATAATCAGCATTATGTTGTACTGAGGAAAAACAAAAAGCACTCACCAATGATTTGTGAGTGCTAAAAACTAAAAATGAGCATAAAAAAGCAAGCCTTGTCATAATCAATCTTGAAAAGGCTTATTTGCTTTGTATTAAAAAGTGACAATTTGGATGTTTTTATCTTTTATGTATCTGTATCTGTTGTAAAATTGATTAAAATATGATATACTGAACTTATAATTATATCAATTTACAACATAATGCTGATTATGTTGCTTGGCGATTTTTATTCAAAAGGAGTCATAATATGAATTTCTACAATGAGGTTTTAAATGTATTAAAAAGTGATGAGCGTTTCTTTTCTGATGACGGGCAATTGCTCCGCAATGCTGTTTACGAAGCCGCAATGCAGATGGATGCAAAACTTATAAAAGCACTCTATGCTAACGAAGAAACAAGAAAACAATTCTTTACGGATGTAGACGGCATCGCCGTTTTTGATAAAGTCGGTTTCGGCTGGGTAATCAATAACCGTGAATTTTTGCCGGATAGTTATACCCGTTATAAAAACAAAATCGGGCTTGTAAACAACAAAGGTGAGTACATTTCTGCATCTAACGATGTAGAGCTTGTTTTTCCCTACAAAGATTGTATGTTAGAGGGCGGTCAGACAAAGGAAGACCAAAAACGCAGTGAGATTTTTTATAACGAAACACTTGCTCCGGACGAAGTGGACAGACTGCTCGATCCAAAGGTATTGACAAATGCAAAAAGATATACTGTGGACGGCGTGCAAAGTATTACCAATATTTCGGAAAACGATAACTTGATTATCAAAGGGAATAATTTGCTTGCGATTTCATCACTGCTCAAAGTGTATGAGGGAAAAATCAAATTGATTTATATTGACCCACCGTTTAATACCGGCTCAGATAGTTTTAACTATAATGATAAGTTCAGCCGTTCCTCTTGGCTTGCTTTTATGAAGAACAGACTTTCTATAGCAAAAAAATTATTAACACGAGATGGTAATATTTTTATACACATAGATATTAATCAATCACATTATCTCAAAGTCTTAGCTGATGAAGTGTTTGGGGAAGAAAACTTTGTCGAAGAACTTATTTGGTCTTATGGTTCCCCATCGGGAGGGCGAGCAGCAACACCTAAACCGGTAAACATTCACGATTACATTTTGCATTACGCTTCCGATTATAATAACCGCAAGCAAAACAGAGTTTATGTGCCTTATTCACAAAAGTACATTAACGATTGGTTCAAATATACTGATGAAGACGGACGTAGATATCGACGTAGACAACGAGGAAAAGATGAAAATGGAAATGTAATATGGGAAAAACAATACTTAGATGAAAGCAAAGGCGTTCCGCTTTCAACAGTTTGGTCGGATATACATCAGGTCTATGCAGACCCTAGAGCATATAAAGAAGGTAACACCGCAGATGTAGAGGTTATCAAGGAGTTTAAGGGCGGACAAAAACCTGAAGCATTGATTAAAAGAATTATTGAAATGTCTACAGATGAGGGAGATATTGTTTTAGATTTTCATTTTGGAACAGGCACAACAGGTGCTACGGCTCATAAAATGCACCGAAAATATATTGGTGTTGAACAAATGCAATCGCAAATTGAAATCATCTTGAAAAGGATGCAAAATGTTATTGGTGGCGAAACTGCCGGTATTTCCAAAGAAATGAATTGGCAAGGTGGTGGTTCATTCGTATATTGCGAGCTTGCAAAACTAAATCAAAATTATGTTGACTCCATTGAGAAAGCAACGACGAATGAAGAATTGACAAAGCTTTATGGCGAAATACTTGAAACGGGCTTTATCAGTTACAAAGTCAATCCGAAGGATATTGATGTAAATTCAGATGAATTTATCAAGTTATCCATTGATGACAAGAAAAGATTGCTTATGGAACTTCTGGACAAAAATCAGCTCTATGTAAATTACTGTGACATAGACGACGAAACATTTGATATTTCAGAAGAAGATAAAGCATTTACAAGAAGCTTTTACGGGGAGGTATAGGAAATGCCGTTCCTTTATAATGAAATAGACACATTGCGTAAAGCAGGTTTTTCAAAAGAGCTTCCGCAATATATACCGGATAATTTGAACCCGAATTTTGAATTGCGCCCTTATCAGACAGCGGCTTTTGAAAACTTCATTACATATTTTGAAAATGATAAGCTATGCCAAAAGCCGACACAAACGCTCTTTCATATGGCAACAGGCTCCGGCAAAACACTAATTATGGCAGGGCTTATGCTATATCTTTATAAGCAGGGCTATCGCAATTTCCTGTTTTTTGTAAACCTATCAAACATTGTTCAAAAGACAAAGGAGAATTTTCTAAACAGTGAATCAAGCAAATATCTTTTTGCAGATGAAATTACTATTGACGGCGAAAAGATAAAGATTAAGGAAGTATCCAACTTCCAGTATAGTGATGATATTGCTATCAATATCTGCTTTACTACCACGCAGGGGCTTCATTCGGATATGTGGAGTGTCAAAGAAAATTCTCTGTCAGTTGACGATTTTGCAAATCAAAAAGTGGTGCTTATCTCCGACGAGGCACATCACTTAAACGCTGATACCAAGAAGATGAGTAAAGATGAAGAAGAAAGCTATAAGAGCTGGGAGTACACTGTTCATCGCATTTTTGGCGCTAACCGTGAGAATGTTCTGCTTGAATTTACGGCGACCTGCGATATTAAAAATCCGCTAATTAAGGCAGAATACGAGAATAAGATAGTCTTTGATTATCCTCTTTACAAATTCCGTGCGGACAGATATTCAAAAGAAATAAAGACTCTGCGTTCAGACTTAGATGTCGAAGACCGTGCTTTACAGGCTTTAATATTAAGTCAGTATCGCTATAAAGTGTTTCAGGATTACCGTCAAAACATAAAGCCGGTAGTATTTTTTCAGTCAAGATTGGTAAAAGAAAATGCTGCAAACATGGCGAAAATTATCGATATGGTGAAGTCTTTATCCGGTGAGCGTATAAAGAATCTTTTTGAACAATCAACGAGTGAAACGCTTGCAGAGGCACAAAAATACTTTATTAAAAACGGTATTTCCTATGATGAACTGGCAAGTGAATTGAAAGATGATTTTTCGGAAGAACATTGCATTTCAGCAAATAACAATCAAGATGTTGAAAATAAGCAAATAATGCTTAACTCATTAGAGGATAAGACAAATCCGTACCGTGCTGTTTTTGCAGTGGACAAGTTAAATGAGGGTTGGGATGTACTTAACCTTTTTGATATTGTGCGCCTTTATGAAACCCGAGACGGAAAGAACGGTATTCCCGGAAAGACGACAATGAAAGAAGCCCAGCTTATCGGTCGCGGTGCTCGTTATTGTCCTTTCAAAATTACAGAAGAACAGGAAAAATATCAGCGCAAATACGACAATGATATTGATAACCCTCTCCGTATATGTGAAGAATTGTATTACCATTGTTGGAATGAGCCCCGTTATATCAGCGAGTTACATACTGCTTTGCGTGAAATCGGTATTGACCTTGATAAGACGGTTACGAGAAATTATGTATTAAAAGAAGATTTCAAAGAGGATGATATTTACAAGAGTGGATATGTTTTTGTAAACGAACGCCTTTTGAAAAGCCGCAACGAAGTTGTAGGCCTGTTGCCGTCTGTCCGTGATAAGATATTCAATATTTCTATCGCTACGGGACGTTCAGGCGAGGATATTATTATGGAAGATAATTCGTCGCAAGACAGCAATCCGAATACTTATACATACAAAACTACAATAGGTGATATTGCGGATATAAATTATGCAATCGTTTATAAGGCATTATGTAAATACAGTGTTTTCAAATTTAATGTATTGAAATCATATTTTCCAAACTTAAATTCAACAAAGGAATTTGTTTACGACAAAAACTATTTAGGATATATACGACTTCACATTACATCAAAATATGAGACACCAACTGCCGATATCTTGTATTCTGCGTGTGTAAAGACTCTTGGAAATATTGCGGAAAGTATCTCCGGCATTGAAGAAACATATGAGGGCAGCAGTGAATTTACGGCACGGTACATTCATGACATTTTTAAGAACAAGCGTTGCAATTATATTGACCCACACGATGGCGGGGTTGGCATATCCCAAAACGACAACAGCGTACCCATTGCTTGGAAAATTGACCTTTCAAAAGAAGACTGGTTTGTTTTCGAGGATAATTACGGTACAAGTGAGGAAAAAGCATTTGTCGCTTACTTTAAAGAGTATGTGAAAGACTTAAAAGATAAATACGATAAAGTGTATCTTGTTCGTAACGAACGCCAACTTGCCATATATTCTTTTGATGGCGGCGAGCGCTTTGAACCGGACTATCTTTTGTTCCTGCATCTGCCGAAACAAGATGGCTATGAACAATTGCAAATATTCATTGAACCAAAAGGAACACATCTTGTGGAAAAAGATAGTTGGAAAGAAGATTTTCTTTTACAACTTAAATCAAAAGCAATACCTGTTACTAAATTTGCCGATGACAATAAATATAAGATTTGGGGATTTCACTTTTTTAATCGTGATTGTAGGGCTGCTGAATTCGATGAAGATATGAATCAGTTGTAATTGATTATATTAAATAAATTTCAGGTCTTAGGGTGTCACCCTAACGAGGTATTTGGCAGTGTGGCTATCCAAATACACTGCTCGCTGTTGCAAGACATCGAAGCAAAGCAACTGATTTGGACAAACTGTCCATAAATGGTTTGCTCGCTAGGTTTCTACATAAAACTTCATAACAAAAGGTTAAGGCACCGCTTTCGGATTTTTTGTCCGTCGGCTGTGCCTTTTTCTCAGCAAAATATTATTTGATTGTTTACGATTTCCGTTGCTCGGTTGCGGATATTATTCATCTTTTGCACCCACAACATTGCATTTTCTGATTTGAGTTTTTCGGTTACATTTTCTTTCTCTGCAAGTGATTTTACCGTATTGCCAAACATAAATCTTGCCCTTTTATCAATATCGGCAAGGTATGAATTGAGCTTACCTGCCGTCAAAAGATTGTAGTAAATCACTTTATGATGTTGTTTTAAGTATCGCTTATGCCTCATCCCCCATACACTGATTGAATATTTCGCCTCATCTTGTAAAGTGAGATTTGGCAACAAATAGTCACCTTGAATTTCATAAGTACCACCGTTATTTTCAAAAATTGTTTTCATTTCTGAACCTCCTCGATTTTAGTGAGTTCATTATACGAGAAACAAAAACAAATTACGAATGTGTAAAATTAAGATACAGAAAAAGGCTTTGACAATTTGCTGCCAAAGCCTTTATTTCCGTCATTGCAACGCCATAGATGTATTTAATTTGTTATACTGCCTTATCCACCTGTGGCAATATGGCAGAGTGTTTTGGTTTGTTTTAGATTTTGATAATTCCGCATTGAGTAAGAATTGATGTTACAAGAATAATGATAAGGCAAATCGGAGCGACATATTTAATTATTACATTAAACAAACCTTTTCTTTTGAAAGCTTCGCCGTTGCGTGTAACTTCATCTGTAATAGCCTTTGGTTTGATAACCCAACCTATAAGGATACAGGTGAAGAACGCTACAATCGGCATAAGAATACTGTTGCTGAAGAAATCGAAGAATGACAGAATATCCATTCCGAAAATCTTAAAGTCGGACCAGATTCCGTTGCCGAGTGATGACGGAATACCCATCAACAAGCAAAGTCCGATTACGATAAGACAGCCGACCCATCTCTTTACATGGAACTTATCCATAAGCGAGGATACAATAGCCTCCATAATTGAAATGGCACTTGTGATTGCCGCAAAAAATACGAGGATAAAGAACAGCAGGGCAACTATGTCGCCGCCGGGCATTTGGTCAAATACTTTTGGAAGAGTCATAAACATAAGACCCGGGCCGCTTTTTGAAAGACCTGCCTCACCGCTGAATACATAAACGGCAGGAATAATCATAAGACCTGCAAGAAGTGCAACGGCAGAGTCAAAAATTTCAATTTGGTTTACAGATTTGGTAAGGTTGATTTCATTCTTTGTGTATGAACCGTAGGTAACCATAATACCCATTGCAAGGCTCATTGAGTAGAAAAGCTGTCCCAAAGCACCTGCAACCGTCATTATGGAGAATTTGCTGAAATCCGGTACAAGGTAGTAGGCAACGCCGTCAAGCGCACCCGGAAGTGTCAGTGCGTAAACCGAAATTCCGATTGTAAGAATAATGAGCATAGGCATCAGAAATTTACTGATTTTTTCAATGCCGTTTTTAACACCGAGCAAAATTACGCATACGCTTAATCCCATAAATATAAGAAAGAATACAAGCGGTGACCACGGATTACCGATAAAGTCGGAAAAATAATTATCTCCTGCCGCTTGTGTAGCAAGACCTTGTGCATATACTGTAACATACTTTGTTACCCAACCGCCGATTACACAGTAGTAAGGGCAGATTATGATAGGAACTATAACTGCAAGTACGCCCAAAAAGCCGAATTTGCTGTTGAGCTTTTTATAGGCAAGTACAGGGCTTAACTTTGTTTTTCTTCCGATAGCAATTTCAGCGGTAAGCATTGCAAAACCGAAGGTTACGGCTAATATAAGGTAAACCAAAATAAAAATACCGCCGCCGTACTGTGCGGCAAGATATGGGAATCGCCAGATGTTTCCGAGGCCTACTGCACTGCCTGCCGCAGCAAATACAAATCCCAGGCCACCGGAAAAGTTACTTCTTTTCTTTTCCATAATAATATATCCCTCGTTTAAGAAATTTTTAATTGATTATACCATAATTCTATAAATAAAACAATACATAATGAATATTAATTTTTTTAAAAACAAAATATAAAAAAATCGACAGGCAAAGACTATGGTAAATCTGTTGTCTGTCGGTTAAAGTCAGCTGTTTAATTTTTGTTTATAATTTTTTTATATCGTAAAATAAAGTATATAATACACTCTATGCATACAAAAACAGTAAATATAATTGAAAGATATGCAATTATACCGAATGTGGCAATTGCAAATACTGATCCATAGTTTTTAACTGATTCTTTTACCATTGTAATTTGGTTTTGTACCCATATCCATATAAAAATACTGCTTAGTATATTTGATAAAGTCAGACCGGCTATACAAATACAAAAGTTTTTATATTCCTTTATCAGCACTCCGAAAATAATTGGTATGATAATTTGAACAAACCACATTATTATTGTAAAATATCCGCCTGTATTAATAGGAATATATATGCTGAAAATTGATAATGAAAGTATAATACATATGTTGAGTTTTATTTTGTTATCTTTAATTATTTCCTTATCCATTGTTTTAATTATTCCTTTATTTCCGTAAAAGGTATGTTATGCTCGGTTGCATATTGTTCTGCATATGAACCTTTTATTCCATAAATTGTGAGCTTATCACAACCGTCAAAAGCTGTGTCATCTATTTCTACACAATTGTTATAAATCACGATTTTTTCTAAAGACTCGCATCCTTCAAATGCATAAGAAGCAATTTTTTCAATACTTTTTGGCAAAGAAATCTCTCCCAATGCTGTACAATGCGAAAACATACCCATAGAAATTGTTTTTAGTCCCTCACCAAACTTTACATCAGTTAAGTAAACACAGCTTGACAATGCAAATTGCCCAACATTGCAAAGCGTATTTGGAAACTCAATACATTGAATTGAAGACCAATTAAAAACCTGTGAATCTAGCATTTCCAATTTTGATGGCAATACGACCGTTTTGATACTTTCATTATTCTCAAACATTCCTCTTGTTGTTTCTCCGTAAATAAAAGTATAATGATACCTGCCTATCCCTATAACAGGATATCCGTCTATTTCATCAGGTAGATTAATAATCTCATCATCTTTATTAACCGTTTTTTAATAAGTACCGCTTTTCCATCTTTTAATGTATAATTATATCCGCTTGTTATATAATATTCAAAACCTTGTTTTGTTGTTTCTTTTCTCGTACAGCCACAAAGTAGTAACAGAAAGGATATCTGAATACATATAAGGGCATAAAATATTTTTCTCATAATATCTCACCTTAGGTCAAATAAAATTTATCTGTTGTACAGCTATTTACTAGTTTGTAGGCTAATATATTGTATCTAATTCTTCAAAAGGTATATTGTGTTCGTTTGCATATTGTTCTGCATATGAACCTTTTATTCCATAGATTGTGAGCTTATCACAGCCTTCAAAGGCATTATCAGCAATATACTCAATTTTATCATAGATAGTAATTTTCTCCAACAAAGTGCAATTTTCAAAAGCTCTCGAATAAATATGTGAAATATTTCTGGACAAAAACAATTGTTTTAAGGATGTACAATCACTAAATGTATAATCTTCTATAATTCTAATATTATCAGGAATATTTATGCTATTTAAAGATGTGCATCCATCAAAAGCACCGGACGCGATACCTCTAATAGTAATATTATCCGGAATTACAAGAGTCTCTAATGAAGAACAGCCTTCAAATGATAAACTTTCAATTTTTTTCACATAACCATTAAAATTAACATTTTTCAGGCTTTCACAATTAATAATAGAGAATTGTTTTATGGTACTTGGAAGTTGAATGCTTTCTAATGAAATACAATTAGTAAAGCAACGGTCACCTATATACTCTATCCCTTCAGAAACGACAATCTCTTTTACTATATCGTTGTCCTCAAACATTCCTTTTCTTTCCGCACCCCACAAATTATGTCCTGTAATATATCCGCCTAAAGCATTTACTTTATGGAAAAATATTGTTGAAGGAATTACAACTTTCTCTGATGGGTAGTTTATCTTTACAATTGTTGCCGAATTATTTGTATATCCATCGGTTTCATATGTGTACCCAAACCACCAATGTTCACTTGAACAACTTTGCAACAATATAAATATCACTAACACTACACAAAATATACCGATAGGTAGTCTATATTTTTTTATTTTCTCCATCATATCACCTTGGTAAAAAATATAAAAATATCAGAGAAATAAGCAAGATATTGCATATTCCGCTGATTTCAACAAACTACTGCTTTCTAGTCTGTAGGCTCATATGCTGTATCTAATTCTTCAAAAGGTATATTGTGTTCATTGGCATATTGCTCAACATATGAGCCTTTAATTCCGTATATGGTTAACTTGCAGCACCCGTCAAATGCGTTGTCTGCTATTGAGGTGCATTTTTCGTAAATATATATTTTTTCTAAACCGGAGCATTTGCTAAAAGCACATTTAGATATTTTTGTAATATTTTTTGATAAATCAATTTGTTTTAGCGAAACACAATTATAAAATGCCAAATTATTGATAAGGGTTACTGAATCGGGTATGTTTATTTCTTGTAAAGATGTGCAGTTGTAAAAAGCATAATTGGATATACCGTCGTAAGCGATATTTTCAGGGAGAGTAATCTTTTCCAATGAAGAGCAATCCTGAAATGATAAATCTTCTATTTCAACTGTATTTTCTGAAAATTTTACACTTGTCAGATTTTTGCAATCAGTAACGGATATATCTTTTATTGTGCTTGGAAATTCCAAACTTTTTAAGGCAATTGCATTATGAAAACATCCGTCAACGATTGCTTCAATACCCTCTGATATTATGACTTCTTCGACAACTTTATCATTTTCAAACATTCCGGTTCTGTCAACACCCCATAGTGAGCGACTTGAAACATAACCGCCCAAAGCCCGAACTTTATAAAAACAGATTGTAGAGGGAATAACCATTTGTTTTTTAGGATAGTATGCTTTTGTTATGGTAGCGGTATTGTTATTATAATATTTGTCGTTTTCGTACTGAAAACCGCCCCATCTGTGAGTACCCGAAAAACCTTGAGTGATAAAAATAAATATGCAAACAGATACCAACATAATGGCAGCAAGACCTACCAGTAATTTTTTATTTTGCTTTTTCATAACATCACCTACACTTCTTTTATATGCCATTAATATAGCATATAAAAGAATATAATGATAGATGACATTTGTCACTGTTTTTAAGATAAAACGGCTCATTTCAATAAATTTAAAATGAGCCGTTAAGCTTTTTAAATATAATCATTTTTTACTGCATAAACCGCAAGTTGAGTTCTGTCCCTTAGTTTTAGTTTTAAAAGCAGTGCCGAAATATTATTTCTTACAGTACCCTCGGATAAAAACATATTTTTAGCAATTTCTTTGTTGCTAAGTCCTTTTGCCACATTGACAAGTAATTCGGTTTCTCTGTTTGTAAGTTTTACTGTGTGCGTATTGTTTTTTGCAAGTTTTCCTTTCAATCTGTCAAAAACGGTTTTTCCGAAAACATTTATGTCGAGCATTGTGCTTTTTATAGCATTAACTATTTTTGTTTCGTCAACATCTTTCAGCACATATCCGTCGGCACCGCTTGACAAAGCTTTAGTTATTGTTGCTTTGTCATCAAAGGTTGTGAGTACAAGTATTTTAATATTAGGAAACTCCTGCTTTATTTTAAAGGTAGCATCTGAGCCGTCACAATACGGCATTTGCATATCCATAAGAACAATATCGGGATTTTCCGATTTGCATAAATCATATGCCGAATTTCCGTTACTTGCAATACCGCATACTTTTATATCTTTGTCTTGTTCAATAATTATCTTTAAACCGTTTCTGAAAATTTCATCATCGTCTGCAATTATTACTTTAATCATAATTTATTACCTCCACGGGAATATGTGCTTTTACGGAAAAGCCGTTACCGGGTAATGAAGAAAACTCAATATTTCCGCCGATAGAATTAATCTTTTCTTTCATTCCTTTAAGACCGAAATCAGGAACAATTTTATCACAGCCTGTACCGTCGTCAATTATATAAAGTCTGATACAAGCTTCTGAAAATTTAAGTATAACTTCAATTTTGTTTGCATTTCCGTGTCTGATTGAATTGGTGACAGCCTCACGAACAACGCTGAAAATTGTGTCGGATGCAAAACCGTGATATGATTTTTCTTCGCCCATTTCAGTAAATTCAATACAACTGTTTCCTGAATTGTAATTACATATAAAATCTTGTATTCTGGCAGAAATGCTTGATTTTGTATCTGTTTTAATGCCGACAACGCATTTTCTTACATCATTAAGTAATAATTCGGAGGCTTGCAAAGCCTTTTTTGTATTTTCATTAGAATTGTTTTTGTCAATCAGCGACAGCTTTAGCAATGTCATAATTGAAACAAGGCTGTGACCGACAGAATCGTGAAGTTCCTGCGCAATTCTTGTCTGTTCTTTTTCAACGGCAAGTCGCTTTTCTATTACATTCATCTTAGCCAGCTGTGTATTTGCTTTTGTAAGTTCTTGATTTTTTTCTGACAGTTTTTTATTCAGCATATAATATGTACTTACATCATAAAAAACAAATATTTCGGATACGGTTCTTTTTTCGTTGCAAACGGGCATTTTGCTGATTTCAAAGTATTTGTTTTCCGAAACGGAAACATCTAATGAACCTGAGTTTTTATTCAGTAAATCGCTGAATTTTGAAATATCGCTGTTTGTGATTTCCGCAATACGCATAAATGCTGTAATACAATCTTTATGTAAAATACTGTCATCAAGATTAAAGGCTTTTTTTACTGCGTCATTAATATAGGTAGTTTTATGTTTTTGATTTGTAACAATTATTCCTTCGTTTATTGAGCTCATAAGATATTTTACGGTAAGCGGGGGAATGGTAATAAATTCGTATTTATAAACAGCTAAAAATATCAGTAAAGAAGTTATTGAAAAAGATACAGGAGTAAAATCATATCTTATTGAAAAAATATCAAGTAAAGAAATCAAGTTGAAAGTAACGGGAATTATTGCCGAAAGCGAAATCAATAGTATCTGCGGGAAATTCTCTTTAAAAGATTTAATGTTTTTTCCGGCCATTAAACAAACGGATATTATCAGCAACAAGTAATTATATGCAACCGTTATGTAAAATCCGTTTCCGCCGATTACTTCGTTGCTCTGATAACTTTTAAAAAATAAATGAAAAATAGGATCTGTGATTTTTAGTAAAAAGAGAATTGTTGACGGAAGAAATACGGCTGTTTTAAAAATTTTACTTTTTATTGTAGCGGCTTTTGTATAATGCAAAGCAAAAATCAAAAACACAGTTCCTATAGTGCATACAGAGAAGTAGCCGATATTGCTGAGAATTATTTTTACCGAAAGGTTTGTGGTGAAAATGTCAAAAATATGGCATACTATCCAGTTTATAATTAAAATCTGACAGGCGGTAAAATATCGTGACATCTTTTGACTATATGAATTTTGTATAAATACAACGGTACTTATAATCGTAAGGCTTAAAGAAACAAGGTTTAAACCAAGGGTAAGTAATGTGTCCATAATAACTCCCTGATACTCTGTAATTTTTTTAATTATAACACGCATAAAATTGAATGGCAACAAGAATTAACCGAATAAAAACAAGCGACAGCATAAACTAACTGTCGCTTAAAAATTTGATTTATATTATGAATGTCGATATTAATCAATAAATTTGATTCTTACACAATATTAAAAATCCCAGTCGGGAACATATTTACGGTCGGCAGAGTCAAGTTCTTGTGTAAATCCGTCAAAGCCGAGCATCATATAGTAATCTTTTACTTTCTGATATTCCCGCCTTGTAATTTTACGGTTAATCTTTTCATATTTATTAGCGTTGCCCATGGGGATATACTGCCCCATAAGGCTGACAAGAATCTGATTGCCATAGTTTTTCTTGAGAATATCAAGAACTTCCATACTGTTCTTTGTGTGTGACGGCAGAATAAGATGTCTTACTATTATGCCTTTCTGCATCATCTGTCGGTCATCAAACTGTGGAAACCCAACCTGAAACAGCATTTCTTTAATTGCTACGGTTGCAGTTTCTACATAGTTTGGTGCGAGTGAATACTTAAGTGCAAGCTCATTATTGCTGTATTTGAAATCAGGAAGATAGATGTCAACTATTCCGTCAAGCATATTTAAGATTTTAGGACTTGTATAACCACTGCAATTATACACAATCGGTATTTTCGGTTTGTAAATTTCAAAACTTTTTACAACTGCAGGCGCAAAATGATCTGCTGTAACAAGATTAATGTTATGAACATTCTGCTCTTCAAGTCGTTTATAGCAGTCGGCAAGCTCCTGCGGTGTAATTTCTCTGCCTCTGTGTAAAGAAGAAATTTCGTAATTTTGGCAGTAAACACAACCGAGAGTACAACCGCTGAAAAAAATTGTACCGCTGCCGTTTGCTCCGCTGATGCAAGGCTCTTCGCCAAAATGAGGTGCAACTCTCGCTATTACGGGATTTGTTCCCATTCGGCAAAAGCCGCCGCCGCTTGATTCACTTCTTTGTGCATTGCATTTTCTTGGACATAAATTACATATCACTGATATCACCCTAATAATTTATGATATAAGTATAACACATCTGCAAGAAAATAGCTATATTAATATGTTTTGAAATCAGTTAAAAAATCTTCTACTATATCGTCAATGTGACATTCCTCAATATCAAGAGAATTGCAAAGAATAACAAGTTTCTTTATCTCTTCCGCATTATCGGACAGATTGGCATATTGCCTGACAGTTCGCTCTTTGTCAATTACATCAATACCGTAGGAAATATTAGCATTGTTAGAATAAGTATTAATTCTGAACAGTAACATAAAATAAAAGTAACCTTTCTTTGTGAATACCAATCACCCTTAAGCAAGATAATACATCGTTTTATGATAAAAGTCAAGGCAAATACGCACAAAAGTATAGATATATATTTATCTTTGTATATTTTAACAAAATACAATTTTGTTTTTTATGTAGATTTATTGTAAATTTTTTGTCATTTTTCAGATACAGAACTAAACAAAAAAGTATAAATTTGTAACCATAAAAATATCATTGATGATTATTATAGTTAAAATGCTATACAAATTTGTTAATTACATAAATAATATTCGGAATAAATGTTTGAAATGTGTTGACTTAGTGAACGCTGTCATATATAATTAAATCAGTTCTGTATTTATTGTTGCTGTGCCGTGTTAAATGCAATGATATTTCTTGCGTATAGAACAAGAAAATACTTATTTCCGTTAAATCTGTGTTTTCGGCTGATATGCAGCTTATTACTGATTTTGAAATCCTTTGTGCAACCGTATAAAAATTACTCGATTGCCGAATTTCGTGTCTGTTCATGGGATTTTACAATCAAATGGAGATGACAAATTTGGAAAATATGATTACAGTAAAAAATCTTCGCAAGGAATTTAAGAAAACTATTAAGGAACCGGGAATTAAAGGCAGTATAAAGTCCTTTTTTAACCCAAAATCTGAAATCGTAGAGGCTGTAAAGGATATTTCGTTTACGGCTGAAAAAGGCGAAATACTCGGTTTTATCGGACCTAACGGAGCGGGAAAGTCAACTGTAATAAAAATGCTTACGGGTATTCTTACTCCAACCTCGGGTACTTGCGTTATTAACGGACAGAACCCGCAGGATAACAGGAAAAAATATGTAAAAGGAATCGGTGTGGTATTCGGACAACGCACCCAGCTTTGGTGGGATTTACCGCTTACGGAAACTTATACGGTATTAAAAGAAATTTACGAGGTTGACGACGCTTCGTTTAAAAAGCGAATGGAGTTTTTTAACGAGGTACTCGATTTACAGGATTTTATAAAAAGTCCTGTTCGTACATTATCGCTCGGTCAGCGAATGAGAGCCGATATTGCAGCATCACTGTTGCACAATCCAAAGGTGCTTTTTCTTGACGAGCCGACAATCGGACTTGATGTGGTAGTAAAGGATAACATACGCAAGGCTATTGAAAAAATCAATGCCGAAGAGCATACAACGGTAATTCTTACCACTCATGACCTTGAGGACATTGAGCTGCTTGCAAAAAGAATTGTTATGATAGACAAGGGCAGTAAAGTATTTGACGGCAAGATTACCGAATTAAAAGAAAAGTTCGGACAAATGAGAGAGCTTGCTTTTGTATCCGAAAACCCGAATGTGCTTGAAATGCTTGATTATGCGAACAGTCTTAACCTTACAGGCGATGACCTTGTTGCTGAAAATGACGGCAGTTCTTATAAGATAAGATTTAATTCTTCAGTTGTACCAGTCGGCGATATGCTTTCTTACACACTTTCAAAAGTAAATGTTAAGGACATAAGCGTAAAAGACGCCGATATTGAGGAAATTATCCGTCGCCTTTACAAAAAGGAGGTGGAGGTTGATGCTTAAAAAACTAAGAATGTATCTGCCGTTTGTAAACGCAGGGCTTCAAGAGGCATCTACCTACCGTGCTAACTGGCTTTTTTACATACTTGGTGATGTAATCGGCTGTTTTGTGTCTTTCTTTGTATGGGAGGCAGTGTTTATTTCAAACGGCGGAGAGTCTTTTATGGAATTTGATAAGGGAGATATGATTGTGTATATTTTCCTTACATTTCTTACAGGTCAGATTATAGGCAGCGGTGGTACTTATGACATAGGACAGGAGATTAAAGACGGCACTATCGCTATGAGAATGATAAAGCCGATAAGTTATAATTCGACTTTCCTTTTTCAGGAGCTTGGCAATAAGCTTATGGAAATTGGCATAATTTTTATCCCGCTGGTGGCAGGCGTTGAAATTTACCGTTTTTTCCTTACAGGCTCATTGCAGTTTGATATTGCACAATTTTTGCTTTATTTAGTCTGTTGTGTGTTTGCTTATCTTATTAACTTTTTCTTTAATATCAGTTTTGGTTTTACAGCATTTGTATTTAAAAATCTTTGGGGCTCAAATCTGCTAAAAAATTGTATAGTCGGCTTTTTATCGGGCAGTACGATTCCGCTTGCATTTTTCCCCGAAGTTTTCAGAAATGTTCTTTCTGTACTCCCTTTCGCCTCGCTTTCATACACACCTGTTATGATATATATGGGTATGTATACAGGTTGGGATATAGTTTTTTATCTCGGTTTGCAGATATTTTGGTGCATCGCATTCTGGGGTATGTCAAAACTTATATGGAAAGCGGTTGTAAAGCACCTCTGTGTACAGGGAGGTTGATGTTATGAAAGAATTAAGAAGAGCTATGAAAATGCACCGTATTTTTATTGTTCAGGAACTTAAAAGAATGATGGAATACAAAGGTGACTTTCTTACAGGTGTAATCGGCTTTTTGATAGTACAGGTATTTAATATTCTTTTTCTGAATATTATTTTCAGTCAAATTCCAAATCTTAAGGGCTGGAGTTTCTATGAAATTCTGTTTATTTACGGTTTTTCACTTATCCCTAAGGGAATAGATCATATGTTTTTTGATAACCTTTGGGCAATGGGGCATTGGCTTGTGAGAAAAGGAGATTTTGACAAGTACCTTACTCGTCCGATTAATCCTATGTTTCATGTGATGGCAGAGAAATTTCAGGTTGACGCATTTGGCGAGCTTGTAGTCGGCATAGGACTTATAGTTACAGCTGTGCCTCATATTGCGATTGAATGGAGTTTTTTGAGGGTGTTGCTTACGCTTATCGCAATGTTTTTTGCCTCGTTTATTTATACGGGAATAAAAATTGGTACTGCTGCAATTTCTTTCTGGACCAAGCGCAGCGGAAACATTACATATATGTTCTATATGATGAATGATTTTGTAAAATATCCGGTTGACATCTACAATAATTTTATCCGTAATCTTATAACATATATAATTCCGTTTGCATTCACTTCTTATTTTCCTGCCATGTATTTTATGACAGGAGAAAATCCACTCTTAAACATCGGACTGACTGTTTTTGTTTCCGTTATCGTTATGGCGATTGGTATAGTTATTTGGAATATAGGCATAAAAAATTACGAATCGGCAGGCAGTTGATTTTAACTTATTTTGTCGTAAAAAATCTGATTTTGACTGATTTTTTGGACAGAAAACAATTTTGTTAATTATACACAATAAGCACAGTAAAACTTTGGTTTAATGTGCTTATTTATTTTCTGTAAAAGAAATTAAAACTTTGCAAAATTTGCTAAAATCTAATTACTGATACATAAAGTAAATTGAAAAAAGGAGAGAAAGAAATGTTTTTAAAAAGGACGCTTGCAGTTTTACTTAGTGCTACAATGCTCTTTGGTATGACTTCGTTGTCAACAACAGCGGCAACCACAGATACCGAAGCAGTGTCGGCAGGTAATTACTACAATGCAAGTTATCTTGAAAATTATGCAAGCAATGCTTACAACGAACAGAATCTCGGTGCAAACTACAGCAAAAGCTCAACAGAGTTTAAGGTATGGTCACCGGAGGCATCTGCCGTAAAGGTTAAACTCTATGCAACAGGTTCCGATTCCGAATCAGGTGCAGCTGTTCTCGGCACTTATAACCTTAAAAAGAACAGCTCTACAGGTATGTGGTCGGTTACTGTAAACGGTGACCTTAAGAACACATACTATACTTATCTTGTTACCGTAAACGGTACAACAAACGAAACACAGGATGTTTATTCAAAAGCAACAGGTGTAAACGGCAATCGTTCAATGGTTGTTGACCTTGATTCAACCGACCCTGAGGGTTGGGATAACGATAACCATGTTCTTTTCAACAATGCACAGGAGGCAGTTGTATGGGAAGTTCATATTCGTGACTTCTCAATTTCGGACACTTCGGGCGTCAGTGATGACAATAAAGGTAAATACCTCGCATTTACCGAGGGCGGCACAAAGATTAATTCGGATACAAGCGCAAGCTCTGTATCAACTGCTGCTGATTATCTTGTAAAGTCGGGTATTAACTGCGTTCAGCTAATGCCTGTATATGATTTCGGTTCTGTCGATGAAACAATCACAGGTTCGGCAACAAACAGAAACTGGGGTTATGACCCTGTAAACTACAATGTTCCCGAGGGCTCATATTCTTCAAACCCATATGACGGTAATGTTAGAATCACTGAATTTAAGCAGATGATTCAGGCACTTCATGACAGAGGTATTTCCGTTGTAATGGATGTTGTTTACAACCATACATATGTAACAGAGGGTTCATGTTTTACAGATACTGTTCCTAACTACTATTACAGAAAAACAAGTTCAAGCGTTTATTCAAACGGTTCAGGCTGCGGTAACGAAACTGCATCCGATAAACTTATGTACAGAAAGTATATGATCGACTCAATTCTCTATTGGGCAAGCGAGTACCACATTGACGGTTTCCGTTTTGACCTTATGGGACTTCACGACATTACTACTATGAATCAGATTCGTTCAAGTCTTGATAACCTTTATTCGGACGGTTCGGGTAAGAAGATTCTTATGTACGGTGAGCCTTGGACAGGCGGTTCATCCGCAATCAGCGACGGTTGTTTTCAGAGCAAAGCTTCTCAGCTTGATGCAAGAGTAGGTATGTTCTGCGACTCATACCGTGATGCTATTAAGGGTGGTACAAACGATGCATCAACCGGTTTTATTCAGGGTAATAATGGTAAAACTTACACAGTTGTAAACGGTGTAAAGGGTCAGTGCTTTGGCGCAAAAGCTCCGTCACAAACCATTGCTTATGCAGATGCCCACGATAACCTTATTATGTGGGATAAGATGGTGCTTAGTAACGGTAGTAAGGATTGGAACTCTACTTCCTCTTCGCTTACAGATCAGATGAAAGCCACAATGGGACTTCTCATGACTTCACAAGGCATAGTATTTATGACAGCAGGTTCGGAATTCTGCCGTACAAAGCAGGGCGACCACAACAGTTATAAATCAGCCGATTCAATCAACGCCATTGATTGGACTCGTTTAAAGACATATTCTGAAACAGCCGATTATTATAAGGGCCTCCTTAAAATCAGAGAGAATTACTCACCGCTCAAGGGAGGTAACTTCTCAACTCCTACATTCCAGTCATCATACGGCTATGTTGTTGCTTATACATATTCAAACAATACAGCAGGCGAGTGGGGCAAGGTTTGCGTACTCGTAAACAGCGGTACACAGGCTTACACAGTCGGTCTTGACGGCAGCGGCTGGACAGTTGTTGCAAACGGCACAAAGGCAGGACTTGAAAGTCTTGGCACAGTTTCGGGCAAATCATATTCTATCCCTGCAAGAAGTACTTGCGTACTTGTTCAGTCATCTACATTCGGTAATCTTCAGAATGCAGAGCCTACATACGGTACACTTAAGGTAAACCATGTTGATGAAAACGGCAATGTTTTAAAGAGTACATCAGCTACTTATAAGACAGGTACAACATACCATGCTTTACCTGATACAACACTTCTTTATGACTATAATCTTGTTAATACAACAGGCACAACAACAAGTAAAGTTGAAAGCGGCAAGACATACACTGTAACATTTACATACAAATCTTCAGGTATTTCCTCTGGTTACCTTACAGTAAACTATGTAAATGCAAACGGCACAAAGGTTAAAGACTCTGTTAAGAACAAAATGAGAAGCGGAGATGAATACTCTGTAAGTCCTGCAACAATTCAGGGTTATCAGCTTGATACAGATAGTTTCCCTGCAAACACAAGCGGTACTTTCTCGGGTACTGACACAACTATTACATTTAAGTACAAAAAGCTTAATTCTACAAGCACAGTAGTTCACTACAAAAAACCGTCAAGCTGGTCAGATGTTCGTTGCTATTCATATACAGACGACGGCAAAAATCCGACAGGCGAATGGAATACCGCTACAGTAATGACAAGCGAGGGCGACGGTTGGTACAAATGTACAGTTCCTGCATCTGCTTGCTATGTAATGTTCCACCCAACTTCAAATACAGCTCAGGAGCCGGGTCAGGGTGCAAGCGGTTATGCTGCATCCGGCGAAGTATGGATTAATAACGGCGCTATCACATTTACCGGTACAGTAATTACAAGCCATATTGATATTGCAACAGGCAAAAAGATTGCCGCTGATGTTGTAAGCGAGAAAACAAAGGTTACTTCAAGCGACACATACACAACTTCTGCAGTTGCAGGTAAAAATGTAATTACTCCTGTAAATGCAACAGGCAATTATACAGCAGGCGTAATCAATGTTGTATATCTTTACGATTCAGGTGAAGTTCCTACAACAGCACCGACTACACAGCCTACAACAGCACAGCCGTCAACATCTGCAACAGAAATTCCTACAACACCTTCTGATAAAGTATTGATAGGCGATGTTGATACAGACGGCAACATTTCAATCAATGATGTATCTGTTATACAGTTATTTATCAGTGAGCAGTCAACATTGACAGATAAACAGCTTATTGCGGCAGATGCAAATGATGATGGCAGTGTTGATGTAATTGACGCTACACTTGTTCAGATGTACTTGGTTTATAATATTGCAGACGGCAGTTTAGTAGGTCAGTATAAGTATATTGTACAGCCTACACAGCCAACAACACAAGCAAGTACAGCGGCACCGACAACACAGCCTACAACTGCAGAACCGACAACAGAGCCTACAACAACTCCAAGCGGTACATACACAGTAACATTTACAAACTCACTTAACTGGGACGGTACAATTTACTGTTATTATTGGACAAGCGGCAGTCAGGGTGAAGTTGCTTGGCCGGGTACAAAAATGAATTTTGTAGAGAATAATGACTACGGTCAGGCAGTTTATACATTGACTGTTCCGTCTTCTTGCGACAGCGTAATCTTTACTAACGGTTCTTCACAGACAGTTGATATTAACACAGGTTCAAAAGACACCGATTACTATGCTAAAACAACAAAGACAGGTACAGGCTATAATGTCGGAACTTGGTAATTAGAAATTAATATAATTTTTGATAGTCACGCAGTAGTCCCTCCGATTTTTCGGGGGGATTGCTTTTGGCTTTTTATCGAAAAATTGGAATAAATTATGGTTTAGAAAATTGCTTTATCAAGCAATTATAAAAGTTTGGTCAACCTTTTCAAAGTTTGTGGGTGTGGGCAACGCCCACAAATGCTTTATGCTATCGCAAACTTTTGATAGCCAAACGGCTTGCCGTTTGGCGGTTTGAACACAACGGCGAAAGCCAAATGCGACAGCAACAAAAGAAAAGCTACGCTACTAAACTACTAATTTGCCACTTTCAAGGGCAAATCAGCCATACACCAAAACTTTTGCGTCCTTTAGAATATCTTTTATCTACTAATACACAAGTGTAACTTTCTCACTCTCTGCCACTCATTGGTCTTAACTTTTGTTTCCTACTAAAGTATTGATTAGTCTAAGGTTTAGTTATTCTATGATATAAATTTAACAGTTTATTTTTATTGAAAATTAGTTCGTTTTAATTATTTAATGGGCTCTGCCCAAACCCGCAACCCTTTAAAAAGGGTTGACCTAAATTTTAGATTTATTAAACTCTGTTTTTAACCACAATTCCTCAAAATCCCCAAACATTTATAATATACAAAATTACCGCAAAATCAGCACAATTTTTATATTTGACAAGGTAAAAGGAGAGTGATATACTAAGGTTAGCAAAAACTAACTATAAGGGTGGATTACTATGGATACTATTATTTCTACAATTATTGTTTGTGCGATTATCGCTGTTATTTGTGTGTTTGGTGTTTTAAAATACATAAAAAACCTTAAAAGCGGTTGCTGTGGTGCAGGCGGCGACAGTGTAAAAAAGGTTAAGCCAAAGGACAGCAATGCAAAAAATTTCAATTATGAATATAAAATCGTTATTGACGGTATGACTTGCAAGAATTGTGCAATGCGTGTTGAAAACGCTTTTAATTCAGATGAAAATTACCTTGCAAAGGTTAAGCTGTCGGAAAATTCTGCTTTTGTAAGAGCAAAGCAGGCAGTTGAAGAAAAAGTTCTGCGTGATGTCGTAATCAAAGCAGGATATATTCCTATGAAAGTTGAAAAAGTATAATTTTTATCTGCCATGTCGGCAAATTCCATACATGGCAGATATTTTTAAATGCAAGAGTTAGCTAAAACTAACCAATTTGATATGTTAAAGTTTTTATTAATTATTTTTACTTGACAATATTTGACTTTTTTGTGATAAATTATCATTAATGAACATATGAACAGATAAACATATATTCATATAATAACAGGAGGTAAAGTATGTTTCTTGAAATTAAGGGTATAGAAAAATACTACGGAACAGGGGATAACCGCACAAAGGTACTAAAAGGTATTACTACGGGTGTTGAAAAGGGCAAAATATGCGTTTTACTTGGCCCGTCAGGCTCGGGTAAATCTACGCTTTTGAATATTATTGGCGGTATTGAAAAAGCAGACGGCGGAAGTATTGCCATTGACGGCAGCAGAATTGAAGATATGGGCGAAAAACAGCTTTCACTTTACCGCAGAAACCACCTCGGATATGTATTTCAATTCTACAATCTTATTCCGAATTTAACTGTTAAAGAAAATATAGAGGTTGGTGCATATTTGAGCAAAAATCCACTCAATACCGATGAACTTTTGCACACACTCGGATTGTGGGAGCATAAGGACAAAGTGCCGAGTCAGCTTTCGGGCGGTCAACAGCAGAGAACCTCAATCGGCAGAGCTATTGTAAAAAATCCCGATATTTTACTTTGTGACGAACCGACGGGCGCACTTGACTACAAGACTTCAAAGGACATATTAAAGCTGATTGAAACTATAAATCAAAAGTACGGAAATACAGTAATTATTGTAACTCATAATGACGCTATCAAGCTGATGGCAGACAAGGTTATTAAACTGCGAGATGGAAATATTCGTAAGGAATACGAGAACAGCGAAAAGGTAAAAGCCGAAGATCTTGATTGGTAAGGAGATGAATTTATGAAAAATCCGCTTAACAGGCGATTGCCACGAGAGCTTAAAAGCGACATAGGAAAGTATATTGTTATTTTCATATTTTTGGTGGCTACAATAGGGTTTGTATCGGGTTTTCTTGTTGCAGGTTCAAGTATGAAAACCGCTTTTGACGAGAGCTTTGATAAAAATAACATTGAGGACGGCTACTTTGTACTCGATGATAAAATGACCGATGAACTGAATACTAAGCTCGAAAATCAGGACATTAAATTGTACGAGAATTTTTACAAGGAAGAAAGCTATAAAAACGCTGCATACAGAATTTATAAGAACAGAAATGATGTAGATAAAATCGAGCTTTTTGAGGGCGAGTTCCCGAAACAGGACGATGAAATTGCGATTGACAGACTTTTTGGCGAGAACAACAATATTAATATCGGCGACAAGGCAGAGCTTGACGGCAGGCAGTACAAGGTGAGCGGTTATGTTGCTTTTCCCGATTATACGGCATTATTTAAAAATAATACCGATATGATGTTTGATGCGCAGAATTTTACCGTTGCTGTGGTTACCGACAATGCCTTTGACAAAATATCGGATAAGCATTTACATTACTGCTATTCATATACTTTCAACGACAGCTCGCTTACCGAACAGCAAAAGCACGATAAAAACACCGACCTAAAAGAATTAATTGCTAAAAATGCTGTGATGAATAACTTTGTATCCGAGCTTGACAATCAGGCTATACATTTTTTGGGCGATGACATTGGTTCTGATACCTCAATGATGATAACCCTTTTATACATTGTAATTGCAATTATGGCATTTGTATTTGCAGTCACTACTTCAAATACCATTGAAAAGGAATCAGCCGTTATCGGAACACTGAGAGCGTCGGGTTATACCAAGGGCGAACTTTTAAGGCATTATCTTTTGCTCCCTGTTGTGGTTACAATCGTGGGTGCAATACTCGGTAATGTGCTCGGCTATACTGTGCTTAAGGATATTGTTGCCAATATTTATTACGAAAGTTACAGCCTCGGTCCGTATGTTACATTGTGGAACGGTTATGCGTTTGTAATAACAACCGTTGTGCCTTGCATTATTATGGTGATAGTCAATATATTTATTCTCAGCAAAAAGCTGGCGCTTTCACCGCTTAAATTTTTGCGTCGTGACCTCAGCAAAAAGGAAAAGAAAAAGGTTGCCAAGTTACCTAACTTTAAGTTTATGACAAGGTTCAGGCTTCGTGTTATTTTTCAAAACAAGTCAAGCTACATTGTTTTGTTTGTAGGTATACTTTTTTCAAACCTAATTCTGATGTTCAGTCTTATGTTGCCGCCATTGCTTGATAATTATAAGACAGAGGTAATCGACAATATGATTTGCGATTATCAGTATATATTGAAAATGCCCGTTGAAACCGATACTAAGGGTGCAGAAAAATATGCGGTAACTACTCTTGAAACCAATTTTAAAAATTCCGAAAAATCCGATGAAATTACGGTATATGGTGTGGATAAGGAGTCGGACTATGTAAAAGCAGGATTTATAGACAGAAACTCGGTTTATGTATCTGAGGGTATTTTGGAAAAATTCGGCTTAAAGGTTGGAGATAATCTTGACCTAAAGACAAAGTATGATGACAAAACCTATCGCCTTACAATTAGCGGTACATATAAATATCCTGCGTCATTGGCGGTATTTATGGATATAGAAAATTTCAGAACCGAGTTTGATAAGTCAGAAGATTATTTCAGCGGATATTTTTCAAATAAAGAAATAACAGACATTGACGATAAGCTGATTGCAAACAAGATTACTCAAAAGGACTTGACAGTAATCTCTGACCAACTGACCGATTCAATGGGTGGAATGTTCCCAATGGTTTCGGCATTTGCAATACTTCTCTATATGCTGCTTGTATATTTGCTTTCTAAAATCATAATAGAAAAGAATGCAAATTCGGTATCAATAGTAAAGATACTCGGCTATCAGAACGGTGAAATTACAAGGCTTTACATTATTTCAACAGCTATTGTAGCAATTTTTTCGGTAATAATCAGCCTGCCGATTTCATATTTATTGATGAAGATAATATACAGTGAATTGATAAGCAGTTTTTCGGGTTGGCTTTCATTCTACATAGAACCTATGGTTTATGTAAAAATGCTCGTTTTCGGAACACTCGCATATGCGGTTGTAGGCGCTTTACAGTTTAGAAAAATCAAAAAAATTCCAATGGAAGAGGCGCTCAAAAACGCAGAATAAAATACAGACCGACACTTTTGTTGTGTCGGTCTGTTGCTTTAGTTTTGAAAATTAATTTGCTGTTCTTCAATCAGCGGATAGCGTATAAGCTCTGTGCTGTCGAGATTTTCTTTGCGCATATCAACGGCGGAAATCTGATGATTATTATAGGTTGTGTAGTAGTAAATTCCCTTTGTTGTGTTACAGCAAGAGGTATAAATCGTAATTTCATACTTGCCCTCGCTCACTTCGCAACAGCCTCGCTGTTGGTCTACCGAGCCGAGAATATGGAAAAACTGACTTACACTTTCGCTTTCACTGTCGGCAGAAATTGAATTCATTTTTGTAAACGCAACTCGTGCAAAGCGTGAGGCAGAGGAGAGGTCACCCGGAAGTCCGAGTGCGCCCATTCCTCGGCTGTACGAGTTAAGCGCAAGCCCGTTTGCAAAGGTGTTTTGTGGCTGTTTAGGCGAAAGTGACATATAATTATTGAGCATAAACATTTGTGTTTCAAACGGCGGATTGTTTGTAAGCACGCCAACCGGATTATCGTAAATATGCAGTCCGTCTGCCATAGATTCCACTGTAATACAGCTGTTCTCATCGGCAATTATCCAATGAAGTTGAGCGGTCGGGAGTTTTTCGCTGAACGGTGTATCTGTAAGATTTATGCTTGCAAGCAAGCTTTTTGCCTCGTTAATATTTGCGCATTTGCCTAAAATGTATGGTATAAATTCAAACTGAGCAATATTTTCCTTTCCGCTTACAGGCTTTGCGTAAACGGCATTTCCCACAAAGTTAAGTCCTGCCATTCCAAGGCCTTTTTCGTTGATTGCATCATAGTAAAGGGGATAGTTTCCCACAATATGTGCCATTCCGATTATAGCATAGTGAGAGGAGCAAGCGCTTGTGTGGCGAAAATCAAAGGCATAGTTTCTCGGAGTAACGGTTATTTCGTCACCGTACGAAAATTCATAGTCAAGAGTTCGTCCAAAATAAAAATCCTTTGTTTTGTATGTTGCGGCAGTACACATATATAAACCTCCTTGTGTTATTGTTTTCTAAAAATAATTTAATATGTAAATGTTTAAAAATAATATCAGACTCCTCACCAACCGACAAGGAGTCCTTTTGATTTGCAGTCAGATTATTACCATTTAAGCTCGCCGCCACCACCCATAAGTTTTGTCATTTCTTCAATTTTTTCAAGCGGAAACGGGGGAGATGATACGGGTTTCATTGCAATGGACATAAGTTTCATGGGATTATCATCAGCGGCAATTCTGTTTGAACTTAATGCTCCGCAGATTTTACAGCGGTGAATAATTGCCCATTCGCCGTTTTTGCGCACCCATACTGCAACGGGTTCCATTGCTCCTCCGCAGTCAGCCTCACGATCACCCGGTTCAATATCAAGGTGCATACTCGTAATACAGTAAGGGCAGTGGTTGCGGTGGTCACTTCCTGCACCGTTTGGCACAACAAGTCTGCCGCATACCTTGCAGGTAAAACTTTCATTGCAGGTATGTGATTTATAATAACCTCTTTTATATGATTTTTTCTTGTTTTCTCTATTCATAGAGCATAATCCTCCAAAAAGTAAAATCAAAAACCTTTTGGGAGGTTTGTCGGTAAAAGCAGCAAACCTCCCGATTATGCTACTATTACAGTTGTATTAGTCTTTGTCAAACACTAATCTCCTTATTAAAATATTTATGAAAAAGCCAAGGCTTAGTCAACAATCGGTATTTTTATTATATCAACATATAAAATATTTTTCAATATACATCATGTGAATTTTTGTGTAAAATTATATTTTAATTTTTCCCCACTCTGTCCTTGTGATTCCGTACACAACAGTTGTTTCATTTTCACTGTCAATAAATTCATCAAGTTTTTTACAACCGTATGACACAGCGACAGCGGCGGAGGGAATGTTATCTTTTTTCATATAGGAATACACGGTATTGAAAGGAGTGTTAATAAATGTCCAATCTCTTACCGCAATGCTTGCCCCTTTTGCAAAACCCTTATGCTGCATATCCTTTCTTAAATGATACCCGATTTCAGGCTTTATTTGATTATTAATCATTTGCATTGTAATTCCGCAGTCGCCAATCATTTCACTTGTGCTTTTCAGACAGACCGCCCACAATCCAAATCCGAAAATATGGTAGCGCTCAATGCTCCTGTTTATCCAATTTTGTACCCTGCTTTCATCAAAGGGTAGGGGTAGTGCTGCATAATGTCGGAATCCGCCAACACTTTATATAAAGCATCAAAATCTTCGTGCGTAAGCTTCCGAAGATACAGCCTTGCAGTTTCAATTTTCATTTTATCACCATTAATAATTTTATAGCAATCAAAAATTTCTGTCAATAAAAATCAAAGGGAACTTCTCATTTGAAAAGTTCCCTAATTTTATGCAAGTGATTTTTCCTTCGCAAAGCCTTTCATTTTTACATAATACACAACAAGCATAAGCAGCATACTTGCAGTCCATGCGGCAGGGCCTGCAACGCATATTGACGCATAGCCGATTATTGAACTGAAAAGAACAGGTGTGCATATTCTCATGGCAACCTCAATCAGGGAGCCAATCATTGGAATAATGCCGTTTTTAAGTCCCTGTATTGTGCCACGATAAATGAACAGCATACCGAGCGACCACTCAAACGGACAGTTCCAGAATATGAATTGTACGGAGTAATCTATTGTTTGCTGAGAGCTGCCGCTTGTGAATATTCCTGTAATTTGTGTGGCAAAAAGCATTGAAATTGCGCCCACAATTATTGAGTAGGCAATACAAAGCATAAGGCAGTTATTAACGCCTTTTTTGATTCTGTCATACTTGCCTGCGCCCTCATTTTGCCCTGCAAAGGTGGCAATTACCGTACTCATAGAGTTCATAGGATTTTGAATGAGCAGCTGCACTCTGTTGCCAATGGTGTAAGCCGCAACCGCATAAGAGCCGAACTGATTTACAAAATACTGCAAAACCATCATTCCTATTGAGATAACGGAATTTTGAAGTCCCATAGGACAGCCTACCCTAAGCTCGTCTGTAATCATTCTTTTTATATCTTTAAAGCTATCTTTTGTAGGCAAAAGCATTTTAACCTTGAAGTATATATAAATGCAGCAGAGTACGGCGGAAATAAGCTGAGAAATAACCGTTGCGATTGCCGCACCCGATACATCCCACTTGAATACTACTATAAACAGCAGGTCAAGCCCTACATTGAGTACAGATGAAAATAACAGCAGATACAGCGGAGTTTTGCTGTCGCCCACCGAGCGGAGAAGTGATGCGGTAAGATTGTAGAGCATTGTTGCAGGTATGCCAAGGTAAATTATAGTGAGGTATTGGCTTGCGTAGTCAAAGGTTTCTTTTGTTGTGCCGAGCATTGTAAGAAACGGATTTACCAAAAATACAAACGCAGCGGTGAGTACAACCGAGGACACTACACCGATGAGTATGTGTGCGGCAACACTTTTCTTTACCCGTTCTATATTTCCTGCGCCAAAGTGCTGAGAGGTTATTACCGAACAGCCTGCCGACAGTCCTATAAAAAATCCAAGTGCAAAAAAGTTTAACGAGCTTGTAGAGCCGACCGCCGCTAATTTTATTTCTCCAAGAGTTTGACCTACTATGAGAGTATCAACTACATTGTATAATTCCTGCAAAAGGTTTCCGATTATTACAGGAATAGCAAAAAGCAAAATCTGACTGAATATTTTTCCCTGCGTAAGATTTCTTATTGATTTTGACTCTGCCACAAATGTTCAACCACCTTTGTTGAAAATTATCGTAAAAAATAAAAATAAGCTATAATAGCTTTAAATTCGTATGAATTATAGCACAACAGAGTAAAAAAGTAAATCATACAATTCTAAAAAATACAAAGACTTTTTGCGACAAAAACTTTACAAAATGCACATAGATTTCAGCTCGGAAAATAACGATTGCAATTATTTTATTTGCAATGCAAAAATATTGTTTCAAGCTATTTTCAATACTTTTTCGGTGCGGAATTTGTTAGTCAAATGACAGTATTTCCCCGAAGTCGATGTCCTCATAGTCGAGCGAGCTGTAAATGTCTGTATCGTCAGACTTTTTATGAATTTCGTAATCATCACAGTCTTTGTCAAGGCTGTAGAGCATAGCTTCTCGTGTTAATGCGGCGTAGTCACTGTCGCTGAGAGAAAGCAAAGCACCCACAAATTCTTCTTTTGTAAAGCCATGGAAAATCAATTCCTCATTATCAAAAATAAAGTTTATAGCCTGTTCAATAACCTCATCATTACCAAACCTGAACACAACCGGAAGCCAAGCCATTTGCTCATCCTCATCATAAGGAATAGCCCTGATATAATCAGAAAAAGTTTTTTCATCAAAGTGCTCTGCAATAATATCTGCCTGCTCTACTCGTTTGAAAGATGTAAAATCTTCAGCGGATTCAGCAGAATATTCTGTATAATCAGAACACCAGTTAAGCTGACTTGTATATGCGTTGAAAACTACACAAAGGGTAAAGTCATCTACCACATTGCCGGTTTCTTTCCATGTTACTGTTGCACATGGCTCACTAAAATCTCGAATAAAGTATAAGCTGTCATGGGTATTAATACCTTTGTATTTAAACGAAACAATTTTATCATTTGCATTTTCATTGTAAGGGAAAAGGTTTGTTTCCAGCTCTTTATAAAGTTCTGCTTCAAATTTTGATAACAACGCAGGAATTTCGCACTTTGACAAACATAAAATTTTAAACATATCTGGCATAAAAATCACCTTGAAAAAATTATTCAACGCACCGCTTTGCCGGCATAGCAGCTTTGTTGTGCTATAAGAATACAATAAAACTTTTAATTGCACAATGTATTTTCAGCAACAATTTTTTCAATGGTAAAAGTTTAGCTAAATGGTAAAATTGACTATACTATGGAAGAGCTGCGTTTGTGTAATGGGCGGAGAGCTTTGTGCAATACACAGAAAATTTGGCGATTTAATTGTATAAAATTACTCCCGGCACTGCTGATTAATGCGGTGTCGGGAGCTGCTTTTTATATATGAAGATGTTTGAGTACCGGAAAAAATTTCTTTAGCTTGCACCAAAGAAGTATAAAACCCGAGCAGGCGAGAATGTCAACTATTGTCATAATCCACCAGCAGTAGCTTATGTTTTGCAATACAGGAATACTGCTCCAAATGTGGCTAGAATAGCTGTTTACCGCATAATTGAGCGCCATAATAATTATGGTGTTCTTACCTAAAAAAGATAAAAATTTAAAATTATTCACATATTTGTAGCAGATAAAGAGTATTGCAGAGGAAACTGTAATTGACCCTAAAAATGTAAGGAAAGTGTTGTTTAAGGTGTTGTTGCAGAGGTCAACTCTCGGGTTAGTTATTATGCAAAATGCGCCGAGGGCAACCATAGAAACAACAAACGAAATGCCATGATTAATTTTTTCAAGCGTGCTGTTTTCTTTTATTTTTAAGCCTATGAACATAAATACCGTACCGATAAGCGCAATGTTAATGTGCCAAGGCAGTTGAATTTTTACCGTAAGATATAAAATGTAGTCTAATATTACGGATAATAAACAGATTGCGGTTTGTATTCCTGCACTTTTAATTTTATTGAGTAAATAAAAGCAAATACAGCAGATGAACATACAGGGCAAAAACCATAGCGGTGTGCAGTTCGGCATTTTGTCAATAGAACCCCACGAGTAAAATATCCATTGCAGATGATTAATTGTAGAGTTAAACAACTCTTGCCCGCTAAGTCCCCTTATATGTTCAAGCGGAATGTTTATAAGCAGATTGAAAAACGCAAGAATAAAATACGGCACAATGTACGATTTGAATTTTGTAACTATAAGATTTTTAAAACCGAGCTTGCTCCACTTTTCTTTGTTATACAGAAATCCCGACAATATAAAAAAGAACGGCATATGAAATCCGAAAATTGCTTTAACAAGCGGGACAGGTGCGTTTGCGTGACCGATAAGCATTAAAATAATTACAAATCCTCTTGCTACATCTATGTAAGACAGTCGCTCGGATTTATCTTTTTCCATCAATAATCCCCACACATTTTTTAATTTTGACATTTGCATAACTACTATTATAACCCAGATTTTGAAATTTTCAAGGATATGAGATTATTTTGCTTTTTTAAATATAATTCTTGAAATAAATACTTAAATAATAGTTCAAATAGCTTTTATTATAAAATAAATATGATATAATTATCTGTAAATAATTATTATAAATTTAAAAGGTGGTGCTTTTATGAAAGAAACTTATGAGGAAAAAATAAACAGAAGATTAAAGGTTAAGCAAAGAATTATTGAGGTTGCCGCAGGGAGGGAAAAGGCTGACCTTGTAATTAAAAACGCAACATATCTTAATGTATTTTCAAATGAGTTTTTGCAGGGTGATATTGCCGTTGCAAACGGTCTTATAGCAGGCATAGGCGAATACGAGGGAGAAAAAGAAATTGATGTGAACGGAAAAATTGTACTTCCGGGATTTATTGATGCGCATATTCACCTTGAAAGTGCAATGGTAACTCCGAGTGAATTTGCAAAGGCTGTTATTTCTCATGGCACTACAACGGTTATTACCGACCCACACGAAATAGCAAATGTTATGGGACTTAACGGCATTGATTATATGATAGAGAGCACTCAAAATCTGCCTGTTGATGTTTATTTTATGTTGCCGTCTTGCGTGCCTGCCACCGCCTTTGACGAAAGCGGTGCAGGGCTTGGCTACAAAGATATTGATTCGTATTTTGAGCATAAAAAAGTTCTCGGACTTGCCGAGATGATGAACTATGTGGGAGTGATAAACGGCGACGGCGATGTGGTATCTAAAATAGTTGCCTCGCAGGCTCACCATAAAAAGATAGACGGACATGCTCCCGAACTTTCGGGAAACGACCTTAACGCTTACATAGCCGCAGGTGTGTATTCCGATCACGAATGTTCCACTTTTGAAAACGCACTCGAAAAGCTGAGAAAAGGTCAGTTTATTATGATAAGAGAGGGTACGGCGGCGCATAACCTCAGCGCACTTATGCCGCTGTTGACAAAGCAGTATAGCGACCGCTGTATGTTTGCAACAGATGACAAGCACCCAAGCGATTTGCTTAAAGGCGGACATATTGATTACATAGTAAAACAGGCGCTGAAAAACGGAGCAGACCCAATAGTTACCCTCAAAGCGGCAACGCATAATGCGGCAAGATATTTTTTGCTCAATAACAAGGGTGCAATAGCTCCCGGCTACCTTGCCGATATTGTAGTGGCAGATAATTTTGCTGATTTTAATGTTGAAATGGTATTCAAAAGGGGAAAGCTGATATTTGACGGCGAGGTAAAGGAATTTGACGCTCCGTCTGTTGATGAAACACTTGTTGAAAAATGCCACAATACCTTTAACCTTGACGATGTTACGCCGAATAGCTTTAAAGCTGACGGAAAGCTCGGACTTATCGGGCTTGTAGGCGGTGAATTGCTCACACGCAACCTTGGCTTTGCGGATAAAACAGATGTAGAAAATGATATTTTAAAGATTGCCTGCGTTGAGCGCCATAAGAACACGAACCATATAGGCATAGGATATGTAAAAGGATATTCGCTGAAATCGGGTGCAGTCGCAACCTCTGTTGCACACGATTCGCATAATATTATAACCATAGGGTGCAGTGATACCGACATAGCCGTTGCGGTTAATGCCATTAGAAAAGCAAAGGGCGGAATAGCCGTTGTTGAAAACGGAGAGGTCAAGGCTTTGCTCGAACTCCCCGTTGCAGGTCTTATGTCGGAAGAAAAATTGGAAACAGTAAACGAAAAACTCGAAAAAGCAAAAGCCGAGGCATACCGTCTTGGTGCAGATAAAAGCATTGACCCGTTTATGACCTTGTCATTTTTGAGCCTGCCCGTCATCCCGTCATTGAGAATAACCACAAAAGGCGTGTTTGATGTGGAAAAGTGCGAGCTTTTAAAGGGTGAGATGAGTGTTTAAAGCGCAAAGTTTAGCATTTGTTTTACTTTATCGTCCGACTGAAACTAAGTTAAAATCCAATTTAAAATTTACTGATTATCTCCCAATAACCTCTCTGTAAAAATCTATAAAGGCATTCAGAGCGGGGGAGCGCCATTTGTTTTTGTGTATCAGTAATTGAGTCCACACTGAAACGCTGAAATTCATAATCGGCAGGTGCTTTATTTCGCCCGAACGGTAGTAATCCTCAGTTATGAAATCGGGCAGGAATGACACCATACGGCTGTCTTTTATAAGTGAACATATTTGCAGTGGATTGCCGATTTCGAGTATTGGGTGAATTTCCAACGATTGCAATGCAAGTTCGTTGTTAAGCAGTTTTCGGTAGCTCATATTGCTTTCTGTCAATACAAAGTCTTCCTCGCAAAGTCTGCTGAGTGTGATTTTTTTCTGCTGAAAAAGAGGGTGCTCCGCTGCTGCAAAAAAATGCACAGCCTCCTCGTGCTCGGCACATATGATAAATTCCGAATCATAAATATGGCTGTCGAGCGTGAATATAAGGTCAACCTCGTTTTTCCTCAGCATATCAAACATTTTTTCTGTTCCGCTCTCAAATACCACAAGGTGGATATTCGGAAAAAGTCTGCGGAATTTCAAAAAATCATCTTTGAAATAGCGGCTGCATACAGAGCTTGACATAGCAAGGCGGATATTTCCCTCAACAGTTTCGGGTGTACGCAAATCCTCAAGCATTTTTTCGCGCGATTCAAGAATGTTTCGTGCGTGCTGTAACACTATAATTCCGTCTGCCGTTAGGCTGATTCTATGATAAAATCGGTCAAAAAGTACAGTGTTCAGCTCGCTTTCAAGCTGTTTTATTTGTGAAGATACTGTCGATTGCGTGTAGCCGAGCTTTTCGGCGGCGGCAGAAAATCCCGAATATTCGCAAACCGCAACAAAGGTTTTCAGTACATTTGTATCCATAGCTTTTTATTCCTTTACAAACGATATTTTCGTTATTATAACATATTATTATCAATTTTACAAATGATACAATATTTGATATAATAATATTTACATTATGTTTAGTTTTAAAGGAGATTTTATTAATGAAGCGTGAGCAGCTTGGCAGTCGCCTTGGATTTATTATGCTTTCTGCCGGATGCGCTATCGGATGCGGAAATGTTTGGAAATTTCCGTGGATGTGCGGTCAAAATGGCGGCGGAAGTTTTATGCTTGTTTACATAATATGTCTTATTGTGCTCGGTATTCCGTCTTTGATTATGGAATTTGCAATTGGCAGGGCGGCGCAGACAAGTCCGATACATATGTATAAAAAATTAGAAAAACCGGGACAAAAGTGGGGCGGCTTTGGTTGGGTGTGCCTTATGGGCAATCTTGCGCTGATGGCGTTTTACACAGTTGTGTGCGGATGGATTATCTACTATTTTGTCAATTTTCTTATAGGGAATAATGCCGACCTCGGCTTTAATTCTATGATTTCTCAGCCGTCTGTAAATGTTATTTTTCTGCTGGTTACGGTAGTTATTGCTTTTGTAATTCTCTCGTTCAATATTCAGAGCGGACTTGAAAAAGTAACAAAATATATGATGTGCGCATTGCTTGTGCTGATGGTAGTTTTGGCGGTAAACAGTCTGTTGCTGAAAGGCGCAGGAGAGGGAATGTCGTTTTACCTCAAACCCGATTTTTCAAAGATTGACGGCTCGGTTATAGTGGCGGCAATGAATCAGGCATTCTTTACATTGTCAACAGGTATGGGCGGAATGGCTATTTTCGGAAGTTACATAGGCAAAGACCATTCCCTTATGGGCGAGGCTGTTAATATAATTTCTTTGGATACTCTTGTTGCCATTCTTGCAGGTGTAATAATTTTTCCTGCTTGCTTTACTTATGGTGTTGAAGTAAATTCAGGCCCGAGCCTTTTGTTTGACACTATGGCAACTGTGTTTAATAATATGGCAGGCGGCCGCATATGGGGAACTCTCTTTTTCCTGTTTATGGTTTTTGCGGCTTTGTCAACCGTTCTCGGTGTGTGTGAAAATATCCTTGCAATGATTAGAGATTTAACGGGTTGGTCACGCCGCAAAGGAAGTTTGATTTGCGGAATTGTTGTATTTGTCCTTGCACTTACAACAGCGCTCGGTTTTAGTGTGCTTCATTTTCAACCGTTTTCCGAAGGAACAACATGGCTTGATTTCTGGGATTTCATAGTATCTACAAATATTCTTCCGCTGGGTTCGCTTGTTCTTGCTCTTTTCTGTTGCAATAAATTCGGCTGGGGCTGGGATAACTTTATCAAAGAGGCTAACGAGGGCAAAGGACTTAAGATTAAGTCGTGGATGAAACCCATTTTTAAATATGTTGTACCTCTGTTTATAGGATTTATTTATGTTTACGGCTTGATTACATTTAATTGGAAATGATTGTTTATATAACTTAAAAAGTAGGTCAACATTAAAATGTGTTGACCTACTTTTTGTGGTGTCGGTATTAAATTACAGTTATCGCACAAAGTTTAGTTTAGTAAATTTTTTCTATCAACTTTTCTGTCGACTAATAAATAATAATCGTGAAAGTATGACGATTACCACACTGCCTGCAAATATTTGCAAAGGGTAGGTTAGCAGGCTTGCTTGCGGAATTATCATACTAAGTATTGTGATTGCACCGACAGGCGGCATATAAACTTTGGCGAAGTAAAGTATCATAAGCATTATTGCGGTAGCCGTCAGGGCGGCGATTGTCAGAGGCAATCCACACTGAATATTTATTATATATCTTGCCAATACTCCGACAAATGCGCAGGCTGTAAGCACAAGTACAGGCTTTATCGGCTTTAGGCGAGCTTTATTATTCGGACGGGAAAATTCAGTAAACACCACAAGCAACGGTGGCGCAACCGCAAATCTGAAATCCAATGGAAATGCGATATATCCGATTACGGAAACACAAATTACTCTTATTACAGCGTCGATAATGTCAGCTCTGAAATTTAGCGTTACAGGCTCATATGGTTCTTTTTCCTTAATGCCTGTACTTTCAAATATTTTGCGGAATAGTATAACCGCCACTGTCAGCAAAAAGGCGGCGAGCGGATACACAAAGCTTGTGGTCTGCATCATAACAGGCAACACGATTGCCGAAATCAATGGTGCAAAAGTTGTTTTTGAGAACATAAAAACAATCTGAGAAATTGCAAAAGCTATGATTATCTGCGGATATATTCCAAAATGTATATATCTCACAATAAGCACGCCAAAAACGGCACATAGGCTAATTAAGCCGAGCATTCGCCTGCCGTTGACTTTCCAACTCCTTTTTTCAGCCACCAAATATCCTATGGCAAGCGCTGTTATCTCGGGGAAAATAATTTCTTTTTCGTTGAGTATCTCTGCCGATACGGTCATACACGCAACCAATATCAAAGTCGATATGTAGGGAAGTATAGTTTTAAGTGTTTTTCTGTTTTTCATATCTTTACAGCCTTTGTCAGTAATGTTAATATTATATCATAAATCACCTTATAAAACAGCAATAACAAGAAAATGTGTAATATTATAAATATCTTTTTATCTTAACAGATTTATATCAAACGGGGGATATGTATTGCTATTGTGCTTACAATCGTGTGTAATATTAGAATATAATTAAAATATATAATCTGAAAGGAGTTTTGTATATGCCAAAATCAGCAAATCTTTATGCACGAATTGAGCCTGACCTAAAAGAACAGGCGGAGGCTATTCTGAATGCACTTGGTATTCCTGCGTCAAATGCAATTACAATGTTTTATAAGCAGATTGTTCTTCATAACGGTATCCCGTTTGATTTAAAAATTCCTAATCATCCGACAGACATCAGCCGTATGACAGAATCACAGTTTAACGAGGAGCTTGAAAAAGGCTACAAGAATATGCAGGAGGGCAACACCATACCTATTAAAAAGTGAGTTTTAGTTTAACACTGTAAATCTCAAAACTTCAATTCTTTATCAGTGGGGAAGCAGAGATTTGCAGATTAGTAAAAATAAAAGGAGCAGCTGTTTGACTGCTCCTTTACTGTTATACGCAAGTGAAAAATAAATTGCGTCAATGACAAGGTGTATCAAGGTCTATGTATAAACTTTTATATAGCAAATAAAAAATACTGTATATAAAAAGTTATGTAAATTACATTGATGCACATTGCACATCATAAAATTTATGCACTGAACAAGGACAGCACATAAATTGACGGTAATATAAATCAAAGAATAAATTTAGTCTTTGGATTTTCAAACTCTGCTTTGCGAATTTCAAAGGCTTTTTTTACATCATCTTCAAAGGCGAGAGTAGGCTTATCCGCACCCATCAGCTTTAAAAGCCTTTTTGTAAAATCGGGGTTGTTTACAAGTATCGGCCCGAGCTGAGCGGTAGCGACTAAGTTGTTTACCATAATGCCCTCTTTGTCGGAGTCTTTGTTAATGCCAATGCCCTTAATGCACTTTACAAAGCAGCAATCCGAGTTGTCTCCAAACCAATATGTAAACTGACTTCTGAAACCGAGAATTTCTGTTCCGTCTGCCATTGTGCCATGATTAAGACCGTTAAATCGTGTGTACTGCGCTCTTTTTGCGGTAAATGGCAAAATGCCGAGTGCAGGGATTTTTCTGCCGTCATAGTCCTCAATTTCATTGAAAAGCACTTCACCCGAATTGCCTGTAAAAAGCATTGGAGTGCCGTCCTCAATAAGCTGATTTATTCTGTCACGATAGGGTAAAAGCGCCTTTATTATAAGCTCCTGATTCTTTTCGTTTGACGGTGCAAGGTAAATTAAATTTGGCTCTTCGTCTGTGAATAACGGTTTGTCGCCAAAAGCAGTTGAAACGAACTCAGCGTTCGGCAGACATTTTTTAAGATATTTTATATTGCCCATATCGCCGAAAAGATTGCATATTTCGGGGAATAGAATTTCTATTTTCATTACTTTGCACTCCTTTCAGCCATTCTGTTGCCGATTGTGTTCTTAGAAATTGTAGCGTACGAGGTTGTGTAAACATCATAAAGAAAGAAGATTGTGTCTGCCTTGTCAAGGTCTACCGCCATTGCTGCATCAGATTCCTTTTCAACACAAGTGATTTTTTCCTCGGGAACACCTGCAAGAAGCAATCTTACCTTATAATCCATACGGCGAACTCCGCTGCAAATAACCTGCTCAATTGAGTTGTCGTTCAAAAATTCAAAGTCTGTGTCATATATCCAAGCTGTGTTTTCGCTTGTTTCCTCTGCGTCACCGAGGTCATCGAGCATAAGTACAACAGACTTTTTGCCGCTGTGATTTTTAATAGAAGAAAATACTCTTGAGCAGGCAACAGGATTCTGTCCCTTTGCCACACTCATAATAACCTGCTTGTCGCCGATTTTTTCCTCGTCATAACGGCTCTTTACAATTTCGAGCTTTTCAACCGATTTTCTGAGCTGCTCTGCGCTAAGTCCGAACTCCGAAAGAACGGCGATTGCGCCTGCAAGGTTGTAGGTGTCTGTAACAGAAGTGCCCACCATTTTAAAGTCGGCGGTTTTGCCCTTGAGCGACATTGTAATTCTACCTGTACCTTCGTTTACCTTTGTAACATCATAGTCAGCCTTTGGCGAGCGGAAACTGCATTTTGTGCAGTGAGCCGAGCCAATGTGGTGGTAGCGGCGGAAGTCATATTCAAGTCGGCTGCCACATTTAGGACAAAGCGGTGTGTCTATTATAATGGTATCCTCATTAAGAACCTCGTCACTCTGCTTTTCAATGCCAAAATAAACTCTGTCATTGTTTTTTGCCAGTCTTGCGCTTACAAGGTCATCAGCGTTCAAAACAAGCTTTGTCTGCTTTGGAATGTGCTTGTCGAGAATGTCAAATATAAATTCAGAGTGTGCATTTCGCTTATAGGAATCTCTGAAAAGGTTTGTACAGAGTAGGTATGTAGGGTGCACATACGGATAAATAAGTCTTGAGCTGCGTTCGTCAAGCTCAAGTACGGCAAGGTCTTTTACTGTTTTGCCTCTTAAATTAACGGCAGAAATCAATGTAGTTGCCACACCGCCGAGAATATTACTTCCTGCACGATTATTTACAGGTGAATATCCGTTGTCGGCAAGAATATCATTAATCATATTTGCTGTTGTGGTTTTGCCGTTAGTTCCTGTTATGCCGATAATTGTTTTCGGCTTATCCATTCTGCCCAAAAAATCGGGACAAATTTTCATAGCAAGCACACCGGGCATATGAGTGCCGTTGCGGTGCATTACCGAGAGTGCAACAGTAGCAAGTTTTGCAGCGTAAAGAGCCGCAAAAAATCGAATACCCTTCATTTATAAAGCTCCTTTAATTCTGATTATAAGTTTTATTATATCAAATCAAACATAATAGTGCAAGGTTGCGAGCGGATAAAACAAACAAATAAACCACAATAATTTTATTATATTTTTGAAGATACAATTATCCTGCAATCTGCCACAAAAAATCTTTGACATTTGCAAAAAATAATGTTATTTTATATATAGTAATAGTTTAACAATATATTAAAATTTAAGCTACCAAGATATAGATATTTTTTATAAAAGGTGGTTACTATATGGCTGAAATCAGTTTGCTAAATCCGCAAAATTCTAAGGCTGTGTTTAAGAGCCTGACAAAAGAAAGTATAAATGACCTTTCGCTCGACTTTATTTGCAAGGCACTTACGAAAAGTGAATACGAACAAAATGTTATAATGAAAATTATGACAGAGATTACAGATGACGCAGATACTGTTAGGTACAGGGGTGATGTTTTTGATGATTTTTTAAGATTTCCAAAGCTGAGGGAGTCCCTTGCCGAGCTGCTTGAGGAGCTTAATGATTTGCGAGATATTTCAAGATTTCAAAAGGATACCGAGGCGTCATCTTTGTGGAAGTTAATCAATCGCTTGCGTGAGATTGACGGCTATGTAAATTGCATTACAAAAATCAAGGAGTGCCTTGAAAGTCTTGATATTAAATCTGAGGGTTTGCTCACGCTAAAAAAAGAGGTAACGGATATTTACGCAAACAGCGGCTTTCCACAGCTTAAAAAGGATATTACCGAAACCTTTGCCAAGGTGCAGAGGGTAAAGAGCATTACTATCGGTGTAAATCTTGATGATTTGCTAAGACCAAAGAGCGCAGGTATTCTTTCGCTGAATGACAAGGCTTTTGCCTCGTCGGGACTTATGCAGCATTTTTTAAAATTTACAAATAACGACGATGAAATTCATTTCGGTACGGATATATCCGATATTAAAAAGTTCCACCCGTCAAGTCCAAAATTCAAAGAAAACGATATTGGAATCGGCACGCTTGATGCAGTTCCCACAAACGGAAATCCTCATGTGACCGCAAGCGGACTTACGGGTGCAGATCCGCTTTCCGACAGTCTTAAAAAAGCGGTAACGGATATTATGAGAAAGACAGTGCGTGATATTCAGAGTGTGCTTACAAAGTATGTGAATATCAGCGGATATACACTCTCGGCGCTTATGCCTGAAATTGTTTTCTACATTAGGTGGGCAGAGCTTGTTGATAAGATAAGGGCAAAGGGACTTGATATGTGCAAGCCTGAAATTTTGCCGTCTGAAAGCCGAGAGATTTTTGCAAAGGGCGTTTATAACCTCAAGTTAGGCATTAAGCGTGTAAACGGCGAAGAGTTTAATATTGTGGCAAATGATATTGATTTTGACGATAAGTCGGGCAGAATTTATATTCTTACAGGTCCGAACAGAGGCGGTAAAACCACATTTACTCAGGCAGTTGGACTTGCGGTGCTGCTTGCTCAAAATGGCATTTACGCACCTTGCGGTGAATTTAAACTCAGTCCATGTGATAATATTTTTACACACTTTCCGGCAGACGAAAACGATACCGTTGACCTTGGCAGACTTGGCGAGGAGAGTAAAAGACTTGCAGAGATTTTTGATGTTGCAACCGAAAACAGTATGCTTTTGCTTAACGAAAGCCTTGCTACCACAAATGTTTCTGAGGGTTTGTTTATCGCAAAAGATGTTGTGCGTGCAATGCGCTACCTCGGTGTGCGCTCTGTGTTCAATACGCATATGCACGACCTTGCCAAAAACCTTGATGAAATGAATACCGAAACCGAGGGAAAAAGCATTGTGCAGAGCCTTGTTACGGGAGTTGACCATGGCGAGCGCTCGTTTAGAGTTTATATTTCGCCGCCGCAGGGCAGCAGCTATGCAAGAGATATTGCAAAGAAATACGGTGTTACATTTGAACAGATAAAAATCAATATAGACAAAGCGTAAGAGGGAAATATTTATGAAAAGAAAATTATCAGCATTGTTCTTGCAGCTGTACTTTCGGTATTTACAGCAGTTGCGGCTGTTGTGCCTGCCGCAGCGGTTGAGGGCACTGTAAGCCAGCATTATGACGGAGAAATAAAAGGACAGGGACAATCAATAGAATACAAGTTCGGAATCGGCATATCGGGTGATTTTGAATTTACAGTCGGCGGTGCGCTTGAAAAATACGGAATACAGTTTTATGACGCAACAGGGCATAAGTATGTGGACGAAAGCTGAAAGAAAACAGAATATTTCAGAGTATGTCAAGAAAATGAAATTGTCACGATAACTCTGTTATGGAAAATTTCATTGGAATATTAAAGCAAGAAATATATTATGGAAAAGTTTATTACAGCTATGAAGAGCTTAAACAAGCAATTATCAAATACATTGATTACTACAACAACAAGAGAATCAAACAGAAACTCGGCTGGTTAAGTCCGGTTGAGTACAGGATTAATGCCTTAGTTGCATAACAAAAGCGTAGCAGCTAAAAGCCACTACGCTTTCAAGTCTAACTTTTGGGGGTCACCACACTTTCATGTGGTCTGTTTTTTTGTATCCTTTTTTACTCTTGCGTTTTTTCCTTATTTTTCAGAGTCACCTCCTAGTTAATTATAATTTTTTATTTAATAAAAAGCGTTTTTCACCTGTATCAGTATTTTCTAATGTTATAGGAACATTAGCAGGAATACAAAACGCCGGTCTGACTGCACCGACTCCACTTCCCGTGATAGTACTTATCCCTCCCATTCCAATACTGCCATCGTCCGCAACACCAATAATAGTATTTCCATCTCTTAATGCCGGAGTACGCAACAGCCAAGAACTTGATTCCAAATTATCAAATGTTGCTATTCTGTTCGAAGTTTTATCAAAAAACAAAAGTGGCTTTCCCTCTTTGATTGCCGCACGACTTAATGAGGAATTTACCTCGTTTGCTGAAAGTAAAAACACATTACGCTCTATAATCTCGGTTTCATTATCGTGTGTGTCTATTGCATTTTTTGTAGTTATTTCTATTTTACACGGAACTATTAATTGCTGTATATCTTGCGAAAGTTGGGAATAATATGTCTGATTAAGAAAAACATCAATATTACTATCGGCATAGTAAGAGGCATATTCTCTCGGAGTGTTGTAAACAACATATTCATCTAATAAAAACTCTCTCAAAATCAAGCAATAACCGTCATAATCAGAGGTAAGCACAAAAAAAGGAATTAAATTTTCATTTTCTTTAAGATATATTCGATATCCATTTGAATTATTTTTATCATAGGCTATATCTCCTATGGTCAAAGATTGATTTTTTGACTCAGATAAATCACTTAAATTTTGATTTTCATCACTACAACCATAAAAAAATACAGATACAACAAAAACCAACGCCGTCAAAAACAAATATTTCAAATATTACACCTTCTTTTCAACCACAATAAAATTGTAAAATAAAGAAAAACTTATAAATATATCATATATTAGCAAATATTGCAATGTTAGTCAAGATATTTTTATTTATTTTTTCACGCTCTGCTCTGCGTTGTAAATAGATGTGACCCATTTTTAGTAAAAAAATAAGTCAAAGTATAGTACAATGATTTTTGGAAGCCTTTGAAGTGGAGCGGAGCGCAACGAAAAAGGCGTACAAAAACATCAATTATCTATTTTCTAAAAAAACTTACACACTTTTATTGACAAAGCCCTAAAATATATAGCAATTCAAGCTGGAATACCACAGGAGTTGGTTTATCCTCATTCGTTTAGACATCTGTTTGCAAAAGAGTATATGCGAAAGATTGGTGATATTTCTGAACTTGCTGATTTACTCGGACACACTAGATTAGAAACTACATGGATTTACACTAAGACCACTTCTGAGGAGAAAAGAGTCCGACTGGAACACTTAGATTTATGAGTTGATATAATACGACATTATATCGACTTATACCACCTCACAATACTCGTCTTTTTTCTATTATTTATACAATTTGCTGTATTCATTTACATTTGCTAATAAAAATTGCGATTTTTACCACTTTAATTTTTGACAAAGTTAATGTAATGTCGTATTATAGATAGGGCATTTCGCAATTATTAAATATCTTCGGTTAAATTATTTGACAAATTTGTAGAAATACAAAAATGCAAAGATAGAAGTCTAAGATAATTTTTGGAAGATTATATAGATAGTTTGGTTGAAGTAATCTGAAATACTGTTTTTGATAATTTACGATTCTAATTGAAGTTTATAATTGAATAGATAGGGTGTAGGAATCAAGACAGTGTCAGGAATCGCTGAACAGTAAAACATCTGTAGGTTTTAGAGTGTTTTTTGATTAGTGTAAACTTTGGTGTTAGAATATATATTTTGTACTGATGTTTCTGAATGTTTGATAAGTAGTTAACATAGAAAAAAAGTAGGTATGTGGAAATACAAATACGGACTATAAGAATATGCATAGTGTAGTATAAGAAAAAGTGTTACTTGAGAATTAATTGAATAAGGAGCATTTATTATGATTTATTTCGATTTAGATAATACGTTGATTGATTACAATTCTTCAGAGAGAAAAGCGATAGAGTTCATATTTAAAGAAAAATATGGACTGGTATTAAATAATAATCAAACAGATTATTGGAGTAAGACTTCTAGAAAGTATTTTGATTATTATTTATCAAAACAGATAACTTTCGAAGAGCAAGGAAAAAATCGATTTATTAAAATGTTAAGTTATTGTGGGTATGTGGAAAATGAAAAGATTGCAATGGAATTGTTTGAAGAGTATCAAAAACAATTAGAAAATAGTTGGATTTTATTTGATGATGTGGTTGATATGCTACATTCATTGGAAGGATATCGACTAGGTATCATAAGTAATGGGAAATCTATACAGCAAAGAGCAAAGTTGAGTTGTACGAACATTGAAAAATATTTTGAAATAATTCTTATTTCAGAAGAAACAGGATTTGCAAAACCTTCCGTTGATATTTTTTATGAGGCGGTCAAACAGTCAGGCGAGAAAATTGATTCAGTTATATATGTTGGTGATAATATAAAAACAGATATTTTGCCATGTGAAAAAATTGGAATGAAATGTGTACTTGTGGATAGAAATAGTATATGTGAGAAAAATATATGTAAAATTAAGAATTTATATGAAATACATAATGTATTACTCAACGACATTGGGCAGTATAATACTGAACTTTCTATAAGAAGTTCTGCTCAATAAAAAACAAGAACCAAAAACATCTAAATATTACTATCTCAAACTTCCCATACTGAAAAGTGTGCTGAACCTTGAAAATTCAATATTTTAGCCAATAAAAAGTAAACGATGAAACGAAGGTACCTACAAAAGTAATAGCAACAAATAACAAAGACAGAGAGGAATGTGTACATTCCGTTCGGAAATCAGCCGGATTGGAATGTATGCATTCCTTTCTGGCTTTTTCCTTATCTGTCACAAATCAATGAAAAAGGAGATTTTTATTATGAGAAAAGAACAGATTACAGTAACTAACAATGCAGAAAACAAGGCTTTGGAGGGAAAAGGCATGAGAAAGCACATAAAACCACTATTGGAGCAGGGAAGACTGGCTATGACTTTACCAGACAGACCAAACAGCAAAAATAAGAAGTATATTACAATCAAATAAATCTATAAACACAAAGCATTATGCAATGGAAATCAGCCATTATGGAGATTAACTTCTCTGTAATGGCTTTTTTGTCCCAAAACGCTAGAAAGTCCAGCTAATAAATGTCAATAGTTAAATGTTTAATTTTTATAGATAGCTTCTACGCATTTTTACCTTTCTTTACACGGGCGTGTTAGCTGCAGAAGCATTAGAAAGACTGATTTAAGTAATTTTGCGCCGATTCAGTTATAGCAAGTCCGCCACAGCTTGTCTCCTTAAGGCTGGCGGGAAGCTGGTTGCCGATTCGCCGCATACTGTCAACTACATCATCAGGAGCAATTGCACTTTTAATTCCTGCGAGTGAGAGCTGTGCAGATGTCACCGCATTGACTGCACCGTAGGAATTTCTCTTTATACATGGAACTTCTACAAGTCCAGCAACAGGATCGCATACAAGTCCGAGAAAATTTTTAAGTGAAAGAGTAGCCGCATTGATGATGGCAGAAGAATCACCGCCCTGTAAGAAGGCAAGAGCACCGGCAGCCATTGCACTTGCAGAGCCAATCTCAGCCTGACAGCCACCGGCAGCACCTGCAATAAAAGCATTCTCGGCAATAACTTTGCCAATACCGGCAGCCACATACATAGCCTTTACCATATCGTCTTCTGCTACATCAAAATCTTCTTCGTAGCTTAACAGGACAGCAGGAAGAACACCACATGAACCGGCTGTCGGTGCGGCAACAATGCGCCTCATGCAGGCATTGGATTCACCCATTTTTATTGCCTTCTCCATTACCTTTCCCATAAAAGAACCACAGATATTTTTGCCGGATTCATTGTATGAATGAAGTAGCCCGCCATCGCCACCCGCTTTGTTGCTTGCAGAGCGCAGAGTTCCATCATACATACTGTCCGCATTTTTCATGGCAACGTACATTTCTTTCATCATATTAAAAGAGTCCGATTCTGAACGGTCATTTTCGTACATATCAGCTTGTTGGATAATCTCCCAGATTTCCAGATTATTATCGGCAGATAATTTAATTAAATCGTTAAGTGTGTGATATTCAAACATATACTATACCTCTTACCAACTATTTGTTATTAGAATTATATAAATTGCATTATGTTACATATCAGTTTTTGATTTTCAGTAGATTAATTTATTATATCGGCTCTAATTACCACTGAAATAAGTAACTTTAAGCACGCCCTCGACATGCTCAAGCCATGAAATACCATCCTGTGGAATCGGCTGGTCACATTCAATAACCATAACAGCATTCTGTCCTCTTGCAGAGCGGTAAAGCTGCATGGTAGCAATATTGACACCTTTGTGTGCCAGCATGGAAGTTACTTCCGAAACATGTCCGGGCTGGTCCAGATTGTGTACAATCAATGTAGGATTGTCGCCAGAGAAGTTCGTGCTTATTCCATCTATCTTGTCAATATTTATGCGGGAGCCGCCAACAGATGATGCCTGTATTTCTATGGATTTGCCGCTTGTGCCAGTCAGATGAAGTACAGCAGTATTAGGATGAGCCTCCTCAAGTCGGGCCTCTCCAAAAGAAATTCCGATGTCACGTTTACGTGCAATATTGAAGCTGTCTGCTATATGGTAGTCATCTGGTTTCATGCCAAGAAGTCCTGCAACGATAGCCTTTTTAGTGCCATGTCCCTCGCCGGTAGCAAGAAAAGAGCCGTACAACTGTATTTGAGCCTCTTTAAGAGGTTCACCTAGAAGCTGTCCTGCTATGTAGCCTATTCTGACAGCACCGGCAGTATGTGAACTTGACGGACCGACCATAATCGGACCTACAATATCAAATAAATCCATGAAAAGCCTCCTATAAAACTGAATCTATTCTCCAAATCTTCTAAGAGCGGGAAATCTGGGAGTACAAAGTTATTATGCT
>ERZ772855.334-NODE-334-length-57952-cov-8.042541_pt1 | contig 57952 bp, 61 predicted proteins | sample MGYA00511900_ERZ772855 | MGnify/ENA primary metagenome ERZ772855 (study PRJEB29015, sample SAMEA2737701) | human gut metagenome | biome: human gut; feature: human-associated habitat; material: faeces | place: China | collected 2012 ... | reverse complement strand
TAAAATGGCTCCTTTCGTAAAAGTATTATTAACTAATTATAAAACAAAATAAATTTTAACACAAATATTTACACTTGGGGGATGATATTGTTAATATATAAATAAGGAAGGTGTGAAAATGTTTTTTATAGGTGTATTTGGAATAGATAATAAAGAAAAAGAAATTAAAATTTTAAAAGCTTTAGCTCATCCCTTAAGACTTGATATCATAAAACTACTAATTATAAATGAAAATTTATGTGTTTGTAAAATACAAGAAGCATTTAATATTGGGCAGTCTAATTTATCTCAACACTTAAAAATTTTAAAAGATGCTAAGATTTTAAATTCAAAAAAAGATGGTGGTTGGGTTCATTATAGTTTAAAAAATAAAAAAATTATAGAAATTATAGATTTATTAAAAGAATTTTAAGAAAAGCTCTTAGATTAACTCTAAGAGCTTTTCTTACTTTCTAAATAGGTAAATAATTCTTCAAAAATTTTTTTATTATAATTCAAAGCATAGTAACCTATTTCTTCTGCATATTCCCTTATAAAAACATCTGAAGTTAAACTACAAATTCCAAAACTTTCTAAATACAATAAACAATTTTCTGAAATCTCTGATATTAATACTTTACCTCTTTTTTCTAAACATTCTCTTATAAAACTATAAGTTTCATTAGGCAAATGTGACGATAACTCTTCCATTTCCTCTATATTAAGTTCTAAATTATTTTTTAATTTCTTTAAAATTTTAAGTTTATTCATAACTACTCTCCATTAAATATATTTTCTACTTTAGTAATAACTTATATTTGTGTAAAATATGTGTATCACTTTCAAAGTTTTTTTATTCTAACAAAATTTTATGGCATAAATATGTCTTACTTTATTTCTCGATAGTACTATATTAGTATAAACCCTAAAGTTAAATGATAGTCAATAATTTTTTCATTATAATAATTTCAATCTTGAGATTTTTTGAAGAAAATGCTATATTATTATGTCAAAAAAGATATAGTAATTTTTAGGAGTGATTAATGTTTATTTATACAATTGTTAATATTGGAAGTGAAAAATTATTAAAAGAAGAGGTAGCTATTAAATATCCTGAATTAAGCTTTGCTTATTCTAGACCCGGTTATATAACTTTTAAAGATAATAGTGAAACTTTGAATTTCAACAGTAAGCTAAATTTAGTTTTTGCAAGAGCGTATGGAATATCTTTAGGAAAAGTTGATAAAAGCAACCTAGAAAATGAGATAAAAAAATATTCTATTGATAAAATTCATAAATTTTCTTTCGTAAATGGTGAATCTTCAGGAGAATATGCAAATATTGGAGATACTATTTTAGATGTATTAGAAGTTAAAGAAGGTGAATATTGGTTAGGAATGAGAAAAGCTCACAAATGTTCTTGGCTTATTCCAGGTGCAAACCCTAATTTAGTCCTTCCTAAATCAGCTCCATCTAGAGCTTATTTAAAAATAGCTGAAGCTTTAATCTGGTCAAACTATAATTGTGGCAAAAATGAAATTGTTCTTGAATTAGGTTCAGCTCCTGGTGGAGCAAGTTATGCTATGGTAGAAAGAGGTTTCAGAGTTTATGGAGTAGATAATGCTCTTATGAATGAAGATCTTTTAAAAAATCCTATGTTTACTCATATAAAAGAACCTATGCAAAAAGTTCAGGATTCTGATATTCCTAGGCCATGTCATCTCCTAGTATCTGATGTTAATGTCTTACCATCACTTATTTTAGGTCAACTTAAAAGATTTATGTCTATAAGACCGAGCATTCATACAGTTTACTACACTCTAAAAATTGGAGATAAAATATCTGTAAAAGAAGTTTTAAAACATATTGATACATTTAAAACATTTGGATTTACTGAAGTAAAAGCAACTCAACTTCCAAGTAATAAATCTGAAGTTTTACTTTATGGTAAAAAATAATTTATTATTATATAAAAAGTCCATAGAAAATAATTCTATGGACTTTTATTTTACAATAACTCTTTATACTTTTTTATAAATTTTATTTTTAAAACTGAAACTAACGATATGTATGCTGTTAACGTAACAAATAAGAAAATAAAATAGTAATAAGGTAAGGCCACCATACCCAGTTTATCTCCTAAAATTGTAAACGGGATAATTGTTCCTATAGTTATTCCAATTGTTGTCAATAATATTACTTGCCAAGATGGTCTATTTTTAAAAAATGATAATTTTGATGTTCTTATTAAATATATAACAAGTGTTTGAGACCAAAGAGATTCTATAAACCAAGCAGTATTAAAAATAGATATAAATCTTTCTTGATTTAAGACATCTAAACTATAAAATTCACCTTTTAAGATATGTGGGGTAATTATAAAATACATCACAATATAAGTTGTTATATCAAAAATTGAACTACTCGGACCTATCCATAGCATAAAGTTTTTTATAGATGAAGCATCCCATTTTTTAGGTTTTTTTATAAAATCACTATCCACATTATCCCAAGGAATTGCAATACATGATATATCATAAATCAAATTTAACATTAAAATTTGAATTGGATACATTGGTAAAAATGGTAAAAATGCACTTGCAACTAACATTGAGAACATATTTCCAAAGTTTGAACTAGCTGTCATTTTTATATATTTAATTATATTTCCATAAATTTTTCTACCTTCAATTATTCCATCTTCTAAAACCATCAAACTTTTTTCTAATAAAATAATATCAGCCGATTCTTTAGCTATATCAACTGCTGAATCAACAGATATTCCAACATCTGCTTCTTTCATAGCTGATGCGTCATTTATTCCATCCCCCATAAAACCGACAGTATGTCCATTCTCTCTTAATGTTTTTACTATCAATGTCTTTTGGTCTGGAGACAATTTTGCAAAAATACTTTTCTTTTCTACAGCTATTTTTAATTCTGATAAACTTAATCTATCTAATTCTGAACCTAACATTATTCCTGTATTATCAATTCCAACTTGAGAACAAACATAAGCAGTAACAGAATCGTTGTCCCCTGTTAAAATTTTAATTCCTACATTAAATTCTAAAAGTGATTTTATCGCCTCTTTAGTACTTGATTTAGGCGGATCTAAAAATGCTAAATATCCCATGAAAATCATATTATTTTCATCTGTTAAACTACAACTATTTCTATTTAGTTCTTTTTTAGCAATACCTAATATTCTTAATCCAAAACTATTAAATTTTTTAACTTGCTGCATTATCTCCTCTTTTAGCTCCCTAGTTAAAGAAACTATCTCTCCATCTTTTTGAATAAAAGATGAAATTTCAATTATCTCTTCTACAGCACCTTTCGTTACAAGCTCAATGTTTTTATCTATATTTTCTACTAAAACACTCATTTTACGACGATTAAAATCAAAAGGTATCTCGTCAATTTTCATATATGTTTTTGTTAACAAATCAATTTCTTTTTCATTAGCATGTTTTATTATAGCTATATCTATTAAATTTTTTAATCCTGTTTGATAAAAACTATTTAAAAAAGCATATTTTAGAACATCTTTATCCTCTTGTTCATTAATGTTAAAATAATGTTCCAATACAATTTTATCCTCAGTCAGAGTTCCTGTTTTATCTGTACATAGAATATCCATTGCTCCTAAGTCTTGAATAGCGTTTAAATTTTTTACTATTACTTTTTTCTTTGCCATTTTTCTAGCACCTTTTGCAAGATTAGCCGAAACAATCATTGGTAACATTTCTGGAGTCAATCCTACTGCAATAGAAAGGGCAAATAAAAATGCCTCAAACCAATCGCCTTTAACAACACCATTAATCAAAAAAATAAAAGGAACCATAAAAAGCATAAATGTTATCAATACTTTAGAAACAGAATTAACTCCTTTTTCAAAACTTGTTATGTTTTTTTTCTTATTTAAATCTTTTGCAATTCTTCCTAATATCGTTTCATCACCTGTAGTAATTACAATTCCTTTACTAGATCCACTTATAATATTACTTCCCATAAAAATTAAATTCTTAGATTCTAAAGGTAAAATATTCTCCGAAATTTCTACAATAATCTTCTCAACAGGCTCACTTTCTCCAGTTAAAGATGATTGACTTATAAATAAGTCTTTTGCCTGTATTAATCTTATGTCAGCTGGAACTATATCTCCAGCATTCAATATTATTAAATCACCAACAACAATTTCATCTACAGGAATCTCTTTTGATATTCCACTTCTAGTTATGAGTGCAGTCGTTTCTACCATTTCATTTAATTTTTCAACAGCATTATCTGAACGAGACTCTTGAATAAAACGTAATAAACCACTTGTAATAACCATTGTCGATATTATGATTACACCTGTAAAATCTTTATTCTCTGAATTTGCAAGAATAACTTCAGTGAAGAGAGAAACTCCAGCTAATATAAAAAGAATTATCGTAAAAGGATTTATAAAAGCGAATATAAATTTTTTTAAAGCTGAATCCTTTTTTTGATCTGAAATCTTATTTTTTCCAAAAGCTTCTCTCATTATTTCTATAGAGTCATTACTTAAACCAGATACTCCTGTTTTCAATTTTATAAAAATATTTTCAATGTTTTCCTTCATAGCCCAATTCAATCTATTATGGGCATCTAGCGATATAAGTTTTTTCATTTTAAATTCCTCCTCATATAATTAAATTTTTTAAATGAGAAGTACTAATTTTTTCAATGCTAAAAATAGAATAGATTTTCCACTGTAAGAGAACTTAAATCTATTCTTAAATAATATTTTAAATAAAAAGTACTTCTCCTACTACTCTGGACATCTCCTTCCATTTTTACACCTCCAAATTTTAAATTTAAAATAAAAAAACCTCATTACTCAAACAAGTAATAAGGTAAATAATCAAAAAATAATTTACTTTAATAACCGTTTGAGCTTTAGCTTCATAGGGCGATGAAATTGCATTATTCTATGCCTTGAATTCGACATAGACTGTTAACCAACTCATAGTGTCTCCACTATTTCGCGGCAGCAACCCTTATCCCTATGGTAGCCTCACCTACCGATTTTTCTATCTGTGATGATAATACTACATTTAAATTATTTTGTCAACCTCTATAAATTTATATTTAAAATCCTAGCCTTTGCTTCCCTCTATAATCATCAGCTTTCTCTTTATTTACTCTAATATATTTTTGAGTAACAGAAACACTTGAATGATTTAATAGTTGCTGTACAAACATAATATCTTTAGTTTCATTATATGCTAACGTGGCAAAAGATTTTCTAAAACTATGTGTGCTTATGAAGGTACTATCAATATTTTCATAATCACACGCTTTTAATATTTGATCTTGTACTTTTCTTACAAAAGCTTTTACTTCTTTTTCATTTGAGGCAAATATAAAATTATCCTCTCTAGTTCTATTTTTAAAAAGATATTCAACTAACTCCATATTTATTCTTGTAATTTGGGGCTTTTTTGTCTTTTTCTCAATTATTTCTAATTTTCCAAATTGAATATCATTATATCTAAGTCTAGCTATGTCTTGAATTCTAAGTCCTGTATTTAATTCTACTAATAAAGCGTTTCTTACATCTTGTTTTATCTTTATTGACCCTAAAATAGTATCAATCTCTTCTTTACTTATAGCCTTTGTCATTTTTCCCATCATATCACCCTATTTGATTATAACATTTATATTTTATTTAGAAAACAAATAATCTATAGCTTTTTTACAGGAATTTGTATTTCAGTTATATATTCTTCTGAATTTTCTGTAGTATGTATATCTATATGAAAAATTTCAAAAATATCTCCCGTAATGCTTAATTCATTTTCTTTAATAAAACGCTTAGCTTTTTCATAATATCTATAATTTTCTGAATAGTATCCTCTATAGTAAATAGAAACATAATCTCCAGCTTCAATTTCCTCTCCCTCTTCTGTTCCTTCGTTATTTATTACAAAAATTTCTTCATAAGTATCATATCTTTTTTTCGAAAAATTTTCTCTACTTAAAGTTCCTCCAAACTCATTTTCTGTAAACAAAAAATCATTTTCTGAAAGAGTTTTTATACTCAAAAGTTTTATTTTAAAATCAATATCACCATCATCTTTGACACGACCTTTAGATTTTATAATTCTTCTCTTAGATATATTTTTTAATTGTGGAACTCCAAAAGATATGTTATTTTTAAAATATTCTAAATTGGCTTTTTTAATCAACAACTCTTCTTTTAATCTACTAAATTTTTCTAATTCTCTTTCTACAATTTCCAGCTGTGAATCTAAAACTTTTTCTGTAGAATTAACGCTTCTTGTTTCTAAGAAACCTTTTATAGCTTCTAATCCAAGTCCTAATCCCCTTAAATTTCTTATATTATTTAATTTCCAAATCTGTTCACTTGAATAATATCGATATCCTGTGCTTTTTCTAAAAGCTGGTTCTAAAAGTTTTATTTTTTCATAGTGTCTTAATGTATCAACACTTATATTATATATTTTACTTATTTCTCCTATAGAATAATATTTTTTCATAAACTCACCTCATAAATATTATACACTACTTCTTTATTTTATTAAAGAGTTGACTCTAGAACTATTCTAGAGTTTATAATATGGTTGGAGGCGATTACTATGCAAAAAAAATTATTAAATGAAAATCTTTTTAAACTTATTTTTAAATATGGAGTTCCTTCTATTCTGACCATGTGGATCTTCTCTTTATACACAATAGTGGATGGAATATTCATTGGTAAATTCTTAGGAGCTAAAAGTTTAGCAGCTGTAAATATCGTTATGCCTTATGTTAATTTTTCTTTTGCTATTGGTATAATGGTTGCGGTTGGGAGTTCTACTATGATTGCTATTCAACTTGGATCTGGAGAAGATAAAAAAGCTCTAAAATCTTATAGTACTTCTTTACAGCTTTTTATGGTTTTTAGTTCAATCTTGAGTTTGATTGGAATAATTTTTCCTGAAAAAGTTGTTAGAATTTTAGGAGCTAACGATATTATTTTAGAAGAAGCTACAACCTATCTATTTTATTTATCTTTCTTTACTCTTTTTTATATGCTTTCCTACGGTTTTGAAAGTTTTGTAAGAATAGAAGGAAGCCCTAATTACTCTTTACTTTGTATATTGGGTGGAGCTATTATGAATATTGTTTTAGATTATTTTTTAATAGTTATACTGGATATGGGAATTAAGGGTGCTGCTATTGCTACTGGAGCTGCTCAAATGACAACAGCTTTAATGTTAGGATATTATCTCTTATTTAAAGCCAAAAAATTAAGATACACTTTTACTAAATTTAATTTAAAAACAGTAGGATCTATTTTATATAATGGTTCTTCTGAATTTTTAACTGAGATGGCTACTGGTGTAGTTATAATGGCTTTTAATATAAATATAATGGCTATAATTGGAAATGACGGAATCTCTGCTTTTAGTGTTATCAGCTATATATCTACTCTTGTTACTATGACAATGATTGGATTTTCTCAAGGACTACAGCCCATTATAAGCTTTAACTATGGTGCTCAATCTAATAAAAGAGTTTTAAAAATATTAAAAATAGGAACTGTTACAGTTTTTTCTTTAGGAATATTTTTCTTTTTCATCATAAATATGTTTGCTAATGAATTAGTTTCTATTTTTATAAAAGAAAATAAAGAACTATTTATTTTAACTAAAGAAGCTGTTATATATTATAGTTTTACATATATCTTAATGGGAATTAATATTATTATTAGTTCATATTTTACAGCTGTAGAAGATGCTTTTATATCAAGTATTTTAAGTGTTTTAAGAGGTCTTATTTTTATTAATATTTTATTATTTCTTTTACCAGGAATTTTCAATACAAAAGGAATTTGGTTATCTGCTCCTGTTAATGAGCTTATCATGCTTGTGGTATCATCTATATTTTTTATAAAAAGTGGATATAAGAAAATTGTAGAATAGTTTTCTAATATTGTTTTGCTACTTTTTTATATTAATGTTAAAATATATAAATAAGTTTGTAGAATAAGGAGTGAAAACAATGAACAAAGAAATAAGTATTAAAAAAGTAAAATTTGATGCGGAAGAAGCTTATAGAGTTGGAGATTTTTTCTGCTCAGAAGCAATAGTTAACTCTATTAGAAATAATATTGCTCCTGAAATGCCAGAAGCATTAATTGCTGTTGCCTCTGGATTCCCAGTTGGTATTGGTAAATCTAAATGCGTTTGTGGTGCTGTTAGTGGTGGAGTTATGGCAATTAGTTATTTCTTTGGAAGAACTAAAGGTGGAGATACTAAAGTTAATAAAAATCTTGAACTAGCTTACGAATTACAAGAAGAGTTTAGAAAAAATCATAAAGTTTTATGTTGTAAAGTTTTAACTCATGGAATGGATATGGGAGCAAAAGAACATAAAAATCAATGTGTTTCTTTTACAGGAGAAGTTGCTGAAGTTGCTGCAACTATAATTGCTAGAGAACTTGGCCTTAAAATTATTGACTAGTCTGTTCGATTTTACTTTAATAAAAAAAATGTCAAGATAATCTCTTGACATTTTTTCTTATAAATCTAAAAACTTTTTATTGTATCTTTTGACAACTCTTCTAATATTTTCTCCCCTAAACAGATTGCATTTTTAAAATCTTTTACTGATGCATATGTATAATGAGTATGGATATATCTTGTTGGAATTCCAATAACAACTGTTGGAATACTTTTTTCAGCTATATGATATTTTCCACCATTTGTACTTCCACCACTTCTTGCTATAACTTGAAATGGAATATGATTCTTAATTGCAATATTTTTTACAAATTCTTGAACTCTAGGATTTGAAACCATTCCTGCATCTAAAACTCTAAGTTGTACTCCTTTTCCTATAGCACCTTTTGATGAAAAAGTATCTTTAAATGTATCATCTGCAGGTGATCCTTCAAAAATAATTGCAAAATCAGGTCTTACTGTATTTGCAGCTACTTGAGCTCCTCTTAACCCAACCTCTTCTTGAGCACTTACTACTCCTACTGCTTCTACTTTTAATTCTTTAGATTTTATCTCTTTCATAATTTCCATTACAATAGCGCATCCAAGTCTATTGTCAAAAGCTTTTCCTCTAACAACCTCTATCTTTTCATCATATGAAAACATCACATCTGGTGTTATTGGATTTCCAACTTCTATTCCATATAACTCTACAGTTTCTTCATATGAACTAGTTCCAATATCTATAACCAATTCTTCCATCTTCGGCAATCTTTGCTTTTCTTCTGCTGTCATAAAGTGAGGTGGTTTAGATGATACAACTCCCTTTATATAGTCTCCTTTGAAATTTCTTATAACAACTGAATGTGCTGGAATATTCGTTATATGCCATCCTCCTAAAGGTAAAAATGTTATAGTTCCATTGGCTTTAATTCCTTCTACTATAAAACCAACTTCATCACTATGACAATCTAGCGCTACAACAGGTTTATCTTGTTCTATATTCGTTTTTATATAAAGATTATTTATGGAATCTCTCTCACAAATATAACCTTTCATATTATCTTTTATAAATTCTAAAACTTCTTGTTCATGACCTGGTGCTCCATGTAAATTTGACAATTTTTCTAATAATTTAATTGTATCCATTACTTCCTCCCCAAAACTAAAATTCATATTTATAAAACTCCGGATATCCTGTTGCTTCAACATTTTTTAGATTAGTATTAACTCCATAAACAACATTTCCATGGTATAAAGGAATTAAAGGAACATCTTCATTTAAAACCTCTTGAATCTCTTTATAATATCCCTTTCGCTTTTCTATGTCATTCTCTTTTCTAGCTAATTCTAAAAGACTATCTATCTTTGGATTTGAATAAAATGCTCTATTCCCATTACTTCCCATCTGGCTAGTGTGAATATTTGGATAATACCCATAATCACCATCGTATGTTGATGGCCCCCATCCCATAATAAACATATCTGTGTTCCCAGATCCTGTTTGAGATAAAAAAGCTCCCCATTCTAGTAGTTCAATTTCTAAATCTATACCTATCTTTTTTAATTGATCTTGTATTATTGTTGCCACTTGAACTCTTTCTGGACTACTTACAGATATTTTTAATTTAGTTCCAACTAATCCATTTTCTTCTAAAAGTTGTTGTGCTTTTTCAACATTGTATTCTTGAGGTAAAGCATCTTTATTATATCCAAAAACTGGTGGTGCTAAAAATTGATTAGCAACTTTTGTTTTTCCTAAATATATAGTATCAACAATACTCTCTTTGTCAATAGCCATAGCTATAATTTGTCTTAAAAGTTTATTTGATAAAGTTGGTGATTTTGTATTTAATCCTACATATCCTGTTGTTGTAGAAGGAGCTGAATAAACTTGAGCTTTTCCACTTTTTTCTAGCTCTTCCCACGAAATTGCAGGAATATCTAATGACATATCAATTTCACCTGTTTCTAAACCAATAACTCTACTATTTTCTTCAGGAACTGCTTTTATTATAACAGTTTTTATTTTAGGACTTCCTTTATAATAGTTTTCATTTGAAATTAAAGTTATACTATCTCCTAATGCCCAATTTTGCACTTTATATGGTCCTGTTGCTGTAGGGTTATTAAAATAATTTTCTGAATTTTTTAAAACCTCTTTTTTATTAATAATTGATGACGATTTATGACTTAAATGATTTAAAAGAGGTGCAAATGGTTCTTCTGTAATAATTTCTAATGTATTATTATTTAAAACTTTTATATCCTTAATCATCTTATAAAGATGAGCAACCTTAGGATTTTCTTTAGCTCTTTCCAATGTAAACTTAACATCTTCAGCAGTTAAGTTATCTCCATTTGTAAATTTCACACCCTTTTTTAATACTATTTCTAAAACATTATCATTAATTTTTTTATAACTTTCAACTAAACTTGGAACTGGAGTTCCATTTTTTTCGTCTATTTCAAATAGTCTATCATATATTTGTGTAATAGCCACCTGAGAATAATTATCAGTTGAATTTTGTGGATCTAAAGTTTTAGGATCACTTAACTGAGCAAATACTAATTTTTCTTTTTCTTTGCTCTCTTTTTCTCTACATCCTCCAAAAATAACCAATCCCAATGTAAAAAAAACAATAAATAACTTTTTCATCATTACCCTCCCCAAACCTATTTTATAAGATAATACTATTTTCAAAATCGAAAATCAATTTTTATTTTATTTTTTTATAAAAAAATAATAACAAAAAAAGTTGAAGTAAATATTCCTTCAACTTTTTCTCTATTATTATTCTTACATCTTACTAATATTTTTGACTTGATGTTTTTGATGCTCCTGCTGTTTCCATATCTAATGAAGAACATGAACTTAATCCAAAAATTAATGCTCCTAAAATTAAAAATACTCCTAAAGTTTTCATAAAAACCTCCTAATTTATATTTCATTATAAGTTTATATTCTTATTATTATAGTTTTTCCTTTTATATTTAAAAGATGAAAATAAAAAACCTTCCTTTTGGGGAAAAGGAAGGTTTTTATAACACGGGGGAGTGTTAAAATAAAAAGATTTAAATAAATTTTTGGGGGGTATTAAATTTACTTAATCATCGGTTTCAATTAATAATACCATATCCGTAAATCTATGTCAACTATGTTTTTATTTCGAATATAACTTTAAGAACCGTGTTCTTATTACGTTCTTTATTTACAATTTATACCCATTAAAGTTTTTATAGTATTGTATTTTGGCAACTGGTGTAATTTTTTTGTTTTTAATACACTTTGATATCTCAATTTATTTAAACATATTTATTGCACCGATAATTACAGGCATTTGAAATATATCTATTAAAAATGCTCCTGTTAACGTTACTATTAAATAAGGGTTAACTGTATATCCGTGCCTTTCAGATATCTCACCCATATTTAACATTGCATTTGTTGTAGCTCCTAGTCCTGAACCACACATTCCTGAAACCATTACCGCTGCATCATAATCTTTTCCCATTGCCTTAAATACAATTTGACTCGTAAAAAATGCCATAAATAAAACTTGAGCAAATAAAATTAAAAACATCGGTACAGCTAGAGAAGCTAGTTCCCACAATCTTAAAGAAATTAAAGCCATTGATAGAAATATATTTAAAGAAGTTATTCCCAAAATATCAATTAAATTCCTATTTAAGCTAATAAAATTATATTTTACATTTAAATTATTAAAAATTATTGCAACAAACATTGCTCCAACATAAGATGGAAGGGCTAAATCAAAATATGATTTTAACATAGATGAAAAACTAGTTCCTATCATCATTATTATTGAAAGTACAGCTATATGCTTTAATAATTCATCCGCTGTTATATTTTGATATGAAAATTTCTCTTCAAAATTAACATCATCCTTTCCAACTATGTTTACTGCTTTTAAATTATTTTTTCTTATCAGGTATAATGCTAGTGGTGCTCCTAGTAATCCTCCAGCTAATAAACCAAATGTTGCTGACGAAAGAGCCATTGTACTTGCTCCCATAACACCTAATTGTTCAACCGTTTTTCCAAAAGCTCCAGCAGATCCGTGGCCCCCACTCATAGAAACAGACCCAGCTAAAACTCCATATAAAGGATGAATATTCGTTATTTTGGCTACGCCTACTCCTATAACAGTCTGCATAAATGTCATTATACCACTTAATAACCAAAATATAACTAATAGTTTTCCACCTTTTTTTAATGCTGCAATTGATGAACCTATTCCAATTGTTGTAAAAAATACTACCATAAAGGGATCTTGCAAAGTTGTATCATATTTTATTGTTCCAATTCCTAATTGCCTTATAATTAAATGTATTACTGCAAATAATATTCCTCCTATAACTGGTGCTGGAATTCCAAATTTATTAAAAAATTTAGAGTGATTTTTTATATACAATCCTATATATAGCGAAATTAAACCAATCGCCAGTGTCCCAATCATATTAAAGCTAATTAAAAAACCTAAATTATCAGTTGAAAAATTCATAAGCCCCTCCTTGTATTTTTATAAAATTTTAATTAGTATTTATCTACTTTATTTTTTTTTAAAAGTCAAGGTTATGATTTTCTTAAACTGATATCTAAATATCGGTTTTAAATTTTAGTAAATAGTTAGTTCTTTCTATTAAAGCTCCTTCTATATCAAATCTCTCGATTTTTTCTTTAAATTCTTTACATATATAAAAATTTTCATCAAAATGCATTGGTATCATTATTTTTGGTTTTACATTCTCAGCAAAATATTCACCTCCTAAACAATAAAACTCCTCTAATCTAGGGTCTACTGGAAAAAATGCTATATCAATATTATTATTCTTTCTAATTTGTTCAATAATTTTTTGATAATATTCTTTCATATATTTTTCCTCATCTGGTGTATCATCTTTCCAATACCACCAATTTAAATCCCCTGCATGAAATATCTTCAATGTATCTACTTCAACTAAAAAAGAAACTCCTAAATCCGTGGATCCATATGCTTTTATTTTTACTCCATTTATGTCAAGAGCTTCATTCTCACAAATTTTATGACAACTTTGTAATTCATTATTAAAAATAATATCACTACTTAAAATATATTCAATTATTCTAAATTTATTTTTCCAAGAAAAAATTTCTTTATTAAAATGATCGTAATGACTATGAGATGAAAAAATTAATACTTTCTTTTTAGTATTTAAAATTTTTTCATCTAACGATATATCATCATCTCTATTTTTTAAAGGTTTTTTAAAATAATCAAAAACTATAAGATAATTTTTTGTTTCAACTACAAAGCAACTATGATAAATATAGTATATTTTCAAATTTTTCATAATTAATATCTCCTCTAATTTTTATCTTAATAATTTTTAAAAATCTAATATAATAAAAAAGGAGAAAAAATTTCTTCTCCTTATTATTTCTTTATTTTCTTGGTGGAATAACTTCTAGCCAATATCCATCTGGATCATTGATAAAGTAAATTCCCATGGCTGTGTTTTCATAGCAAATACATCCCATTTCACTATGCTTTTTATATGCTTCTTCATAGTTATCTGTTACGAAAGCTAGATGAAACTCCTCATCTCCTAAATCATAAGCTTCTTCTCTATCTCTTAACCATGTAAGCTCGATAGTAAATCCTGTTTCTCCATCTCCCATATAAACTAAAACATAACTACCATCTGCCGCTTCTTTTCTTCTTACTTCCTTTAATCCTAAAGCTTTTTCATAAAATTCTATACTTTTTTCAAGATTTAAAACATTAATATTAAAATGATTAAAAACAAATTTCATATAATCCTCCCTAAAATATAATTATCTAAATAATACATTAATTGTATATTATTTGTCAATAATACATAACACTTATAAAATAAAAAGCTTAGATATAAATCTAAGCTTTTTGTATATTATTTTAATCTTAGCAAGCTTTTTCTTGCTCATCATTTTTTTTATCTATCATATCCTGCTTTAATCCTAGTATAACTAGATCAAGTAATTCATCCATTGTATAATTTTTTAATTTTTCTTTTAATTTTTTTTCTCTCTCTTTGTGATCCAATTCTACCTCCATTATATCTAAAAAACTCAAATTTTGTATACAATAATAATAGCAAATTTTCTCTTTTAATAAAATTATATAAAATAAATATAAAGTTATATTTGTATATAAAATATAAATATATATATATATGAATAGTTCTCTTATTTTAAGAAATAGAAAAATATTTGACTTTTCAACAAATTAAAGGTAATATGAATGTCAATATCTTAAAATGGAGGGGATTTATTATGTTTAAAGGTAAAAAAATCAAGCTTAGAGCTTATTATTCAAATGAAGTTGAAAGAGTTTTAAAGTTAATTGAAGAAGACAACCTAAGAGATACTCTATCAATTGGAACTATTTTTCCATTATCTTATGAATTTCAAAAAAGCTTTATGGATAAAAACCTAGCTCCTAACGGAGAACTTTTTAATTTTGCAATTGAGTCCCTTGAAACTAATGAATATATTGGAGGATGTGGGATAAATAGTCTAGATAGAAAAAATAGTGTCGCCACAATTGGACTATGGATTGGTAAAGAATATCATGGTTTTGGTTTTGGTTCTGATACTTTAAGAGTTCTTTGCAAATTTTTATTTGAAGAAATGAATATTCATAAAATAAAATTACATTATTTTGAATTTAATGAAGCTGGTAGAAGATGTTATGAAGCTGTCGGTTTTAAAGAGGAAGGAAGAAATAGAAAAGAATTGTATAGATATGGTAAGTATTACGATACTATCAATATGGGACTATTTAAAGATGAATTAAAGTAAATACTTTTTTCTAAAAATTTGTCCAACTTAAAAAGGAGTGATTTAAATGTTTGAGCAAGAATTTATAGAAAAACATATTAATTACGTTTTTAAAAATTGGAATGTAAATTACGAAGATTTAGACCAAGATGTTGAAGCTACTTATAATGTCGATTCTTTACCTAAATCTGTAGAAGATATCATTTATGACTATTATACTGAAGACATAAGAAAAATTTTAGAAAATATTTCAAAAGATGATAACTTATTTTTTCTTTATAATGATAGTGTTATAGAAAAATTAAACAAAGTAGACTCTTCTCTTTTAAATGACAGAGAAAAATCAGTTTTGACTTTTTTAAAAACAAATTATAGTCCTTTACAAAATAAATGTTGTTGGGATTTAATTTTAGATAACTTTTATAAAGTTTTAGAATCTCTTCGTGAGAAATATATAAACAAAAATCTCTGATTTTTTTATAAAATAATTTTTTCTCTAATTTTTACCATTTTTTTACTTTTATATTAGATAATATCAATATATAAAAGGAGATGGTTCTATGAAAAAATTGGGATATATTATTGGAAAATTATTTTTAGATAAAAAAAGAAACCTTCAAGTAATAGGAAAAAAAGTTTTAATTAACGATTGTCAAAAAATAGGAAATTACTTATTTAAAACACCTTTAATAAAAGGATTAGCTTTAAATGGATATGAAGTGTCTATTTTAGCTAGTAAGGTTACAAAAGAATTAGCCTCAGCAAATCCATATATAAAAGAGATTATTATAGATAATACTTATCAAAAAAAATCTTTTGATATTTTTAAAAATATTAAAACAGGAATAAAATATAGAAATAAATTTGATTATTATATTGAACTAGTTGGAAGTATCTATTTAAGAGAACTAATTCTTATGAAATTGCTAAATGCAAAAAAAATTATTGGAATTGAAAGAAAATATAGTAAACATTTTGATATTATTGACAAAATAACTAAAAAACAAAATCACATGAGAGAGAATGGAATTGAAATATTAAAAGTATTTGGAATAAAAGATCCTGGAGGGACTTATGATATTCATTTTGATAAAAAAAATAAATATGATAGACTTTTAAAGAAAAAACCTTTAATTTTATATAACGGAACTGCTTCAACTATTTCAAGAAGTATTCCTATGGAAAAAGAAAATTCTATACTCAATAATCTTGCTAATATAAAATGGGCTGAAGTAAGAAAAATAGAAAAAGAAAATTCTATTTTAGATTTATGCAGTTTAATTAAAAAAGCTGATTTAGTAATCTCTGTAGATACAGGAATTACTCATATCGCCTCTGCCTTCAATATACCCACTATAGTTCATAAAAGCAATGAAAGTGTTTATCCTAAAAGTAGTATAAGTATTGAAAATTCATTATATGATGACAATTTATATAAAATGGCTGAGGATATTTTAGAATATATTTATATCATGTCTGCATAAAAGTTGATATTGTAATAATATCAACTTTTTTTATTTTCTTGAACTCATATATAAGCCACAACTTATATAAAGTATCCCATACAATAATAATATATAGGATTTAAAGAAAACTAATAAAATTAAAGCAACTACTCCCCCTAAAATGTACTGTCCTATTTCTAAAGCTGATAGGAATATATTCTCAATTTTATCCTTTTCACCCTTTAGAACTTTTCCTATATAACTCCCTAAATCAGTTAAATTTCCAGTCATATGAGTACTTCTTATTAAGCTACCTTTAAATCTTATTGACATTCCATTTTGAAATCCCATAGTTAAAGTTAAAAAAAATAAAAACAATTTATCGGTTTTATCTAAAAAATAACTTATTAGCACTATACAACCAAAAACTACTATTATCTTTCCGTACCGTTTAATATTTATCTCTTGAAAATTACTACCTACAATAGAAGATAAAATTGACCCACCCATAAAACAAAATATCATTATAATAAGTTCAACCAATTTTTTATAAAATCTAATATCATAAATATATTTTGCAACTGAAGTAAATGTTCCTGAATAATGTGATATCGGGTAACCAAAATAAGTTAACGTTATAATGTTTATAAATCCACTAAAAAAGCAAATTGATGCAACTATTATATAATACTCTTTATCTTTCATATAACCATCTCCTTATATCTTTTATACTCTACTAAAAAAAGAAGTTTTTCTTTTTTATTGTCTTGCTTTTCTATAAAAAATACTGTATTCTTTTGATATTAATTAAATATAAAGGAGTTTAGTATGGAAGTTGGATTACTTTTTTATTCTTTAACTTTTTTAGGAGGATTTCTCTCTTTTTTCTCTCCATGTGTAATACCTATAATTCCCATATATTTTAGCTTTTTAGCTGGGAATGGAAAAAAAAGTGACTGTTATGGAAATATTAGTTATAATCAAAAGAAAGTTTTTTTTAATACTTTATTTTTTATATTTGGTATTTCAACTTCATTCTTTATTTTAGGAGTTTCTTTTACTACAATTGGTGACCTTGCATTTAGCCAAAAAGATATAATCTCTAAAATAGGTGGAGTTATTATTATTATTCTAGGTTTATTTCAACTTGGGATAATTAAATTAAATCCTTTATACAAAGAAAAAAGAATTGCTTATAGTGATAAAAAAATAACGCCTTTTGTAGCCTTTATAACTGGTTTCACATTTAGTTTTGCTTGGACTCCCTGTGTTGGACCAATTCTTTCTTCAGTTTTAATTTTAGCAGCTACTTTAAAGGATAATAGTATTGGAAATTTATTAATATTTATTTATTCATTAGGTTTTGTTATACCTTTTTTATTGATAGGACTATTTACAACAACCTTATTAAACTTTTTTAAATCTAAGCAAAATTTTTTAAAGTACACAGTTAAAATTGCTGGAGGATTTTTAGTAATTATAGGTACACTTACATTTTTGGGATATACGAATCAACTATCTAATTATTTTATTCCATCAACACTCAATGGTTCAATGACTAATAATACAGAAACCATTTTAAATAAAGATAGTTATCGTTTATTAGACCAATATGGCAATGAACATATTTTATCCAACTATAAAGGTAAAGTTGTTTTTCTAAATTTTTGGGCTACTTGGTGTCCACCTTGTAAAGAAGAAATGCCAATCATTGAAGAACTTTATAAAGAATTTGGAGAAAATAAAAATGATGTTATTATACTAGGAATAACAAATCCTGTTACAGAAGAAAATCCAAACGGACAAGATAAAAATATTGATGAGATTAAATATTTTTTACAAGAAAATAACTATTCTTTTCCTACAGTTTTTGATAAAACGGGCATATATTTTGATAACTTTAAAATTCGAGCTTTTCCAACTACATATATCATTGGAAAAGATGGTGAAATAAAAACTGCCATTCCAGGAGCTATGACAAAACAACAAATGTTAAAGCTTATTAAAGATAATATTTAACTTTAAAATAAACGAGGAAATAATTTAAATTATTTCCTCGTTTTAATTTTTGTAAGAAAATCTTTTATTTTTTTTATTAAACTCTTCTATCCCCATATTTTCCCCTTAAACTTCTATTTTACTTCTTCCAATTTATAAATAGCATCTTTTCTTGATTTTAGTTCATTACACTTGTTACACCAATAGCTTATTGATCCACATGCAGCTAATTTTTCAAGTTCAATTCCATCTTTTGGACAATAAGCTTTTTTTACATATTTTTTATTACAATTTTTACAAATATACTCATTTCCAATTTTTTCTAATTCTTTTCCACAATTCTTACATTGATTAGTATTCATTCTTCCTCCTTAATCAAACTATTTATTTATATCTTCTAAAAGTTTTATTAAATTTTTTTCAAAATCTTTATTTTGATTCATAGTTCTTTTCTTTGGACCTTTTGTTCTTTTTCCTGCATTTCTCATTTTCTGAGACATATGTCTACTAAAAAGTAAACTTTCTATATTAAACTTACTGTAAATCAATCCATCTTGGTTTATTGCATAAGCTTCTTTAGACAAAATAATTGAAGCTAATCCATAATCTTGAGTAACTATTATATCTTTCTTATCAGTCTTAGATATAATAGCAAAATCTACTGCATCTGCACCTTGAGAAACAACTATTGTCTCAACTTCATCCCTCATTATTTTATGAGCATTATCACATATTATTAAGCATTGTATCTTTTTCTCTTTAGCTATTTTAACAGCTATATCTGTTACAGGACATGCATCTGCATCTATTATTATTTTCATTAATTTTACATCCTTTTAAATTTATTCTATCGTTATATCTTAACAAAATTTATTTATAAAAATCAAGAAGCATATATCATTTTTATAAATTATGTGATAGACTGGAAAAATACCATTTTTTAGGAGGCATTATGATTTTTGATAATACCAATTATGATTTAACTTTTGTACATCTTAACGATATTCATGGAAGGGTTAATGGTGAAAATAACAGCATTAGTTTTCCTAAATTATTTACTTTTTTAGAATCTTTACGTAATAATAAAAAAAATGGTAAAGTTTTCTTAATTGATTCTGGAGATACACTTCATGGTACTCCTTTCGCAAATTTTTCTAAAGGTGAATCTATTATTACTCTTTTTAATGCTCTTAAATTTGACTATGTAACTATAGGTAATCATGATTTCAACTATGGATTTAATCACTTAAAATCACTTATAAATTTACAGACCTATAAAACATTAGCTTTAAATTTAATTGATAAAAATAATAATACCAATATTCTTCCATATGATATTGTCACTTTTAATAAATTTAATATATGTTTTTTTGGACTTCTGACCCCTGAAACTTATTATAAAACAAATTCAAAAAATATAATAAATTTAGAATTTATAAATCCTGAAGAGTCTGTCAAAAATCTTTTAAATAATTTAGAAAATAAAAATATTGATTTATTTGTAGGAATAACTCATCTTGGATGTGATAAAAGCACCAAAACTATTAATCAAAGTTTTAATTTAGCGAATGCCTTCCCTAAAATCGATATAATTTTTGATGGGCATAGCCATACTGAAATAAAAGAAAAATGTATAGTTAATAATACATTAGTAAGTCAAACTGGAAGTTACAATAAGAATATTGCTATTATTCAATTAAAATTAAATGATAAAAAAAGTAAGTGGAAATATAAATTAATAAATTCAAATGACTTAGATAATTATGAAAATAATCTTTATATTGAAAATATAATTACAAATATACAAAACACACAAAACTCTATCAGTAAAACAACTATAGCTTATTCAAAATTTACATTAATTGGTGATCGTGAATCTGTTAGATGTAAAGAAACAAATTTAACACAACTTATAACTGATGCTATTCTCTGGAAAACAAATTCTGATGCTGTGCTTATTAATGGAGGTAGTATTAGAGAATCGATTTCTCAAGGATATATAACAATTGAAGATATTTTTAAATCAATTCCTTTTAATAATCATATTGTTACAAAAAAAATAAAAGGAAGTAATTTAAAAGAAGCTCTTGAGAATGGTTTAAAAGCCTTTCCTGAACCTTTAGGTGCAATGGCCCAAGTTTCTGGCATGCGAGTCGTTTTTAACCCAAATAATCCACCATATAAGAGAGTTAGTGAGATTTATATAAAAAATAATCCTATCATTTTAGATAATTACTATAATATTGCTGTAACAGATTTTATGTCATCAGGCGGGGAAGAATATACCTCTTTAATTCAAGGAGAAAATATTAATTACTACTCTAGCGTTGAAGATATTGTTATTGATTATTTAAAAAATATTAAAATTGAAATAAGTCCTCAAATTGATTCTAGATTAATTCATAAAATTTATTAAAAATATCTTCGGTCATGACCGAAGATATTTTTTTAATTTTTCATTTAATTTTTTATAAATAATTTTCATTTTTTCTTCTTTTGAAATTTTTTCGCTTTCTTCTATATTTATCCAACATACATCACTATTTTCATCTTCTTTAATCGATAGCATATCGTGTTCATTTGCCTCTAATAAATAAGTAATATTTAAGTGTAAATGAGATGATACATACTCTCCATTTTTCATATGTCCATCTACTGTTAGTATTTCTATAGAAAAAATATCTTCTAGCAAAACTTTAATATTTTCTAACCCAGTCTCTTCTTTAGCCTCCGTTAAAGCAACTTTCAAAAGATTCATTTCATTATCAGCATGACCACCTGTCCAAGACCACGAATTATATATATTATGATAAATCATTAAAACTTTTGTTTTTTCTTCATTTACAATCCATGATGAAGCTGTAAAATGGCATATTTTATTTTCTCTCGAAAAAATATTTTTCTCACTTTTTAACAATTTTAATAAAATATTTTTATCCAATTTTTCTTGTTCATTATATGGGGAAAATTCAATAATCTCTTTTTCTAATTTTAATAACATTTTATCTCCAAATATTATTTATTTTTTTCACTATTTATTCTCAAAACAACTAATCTAACCATTTCTATGATATCTTCTTCTAAAAGATTTTCTAAATTTTTTTTCAACAAAATCTCTTTTCCTACTTCTAACCTTAATAGCATCTCTTGATCAGAATCCATATTCAATAATCCAGAATAAAAAGTTATTTTTTCATTTATTGATTTATAAACTTCTGTTAAATTTAATTTTTTTTTATCCTCATTTAATGGGCTTATTTCTTCTATATCAACTTCAATTTTTTTATCAAAATATCTTTTTTCTTCTAAGTAATCACATATTATGGTAGTCTTTCCGGCGTTAAACGCAATTTTCTGAATTTTTGTATTTTGTCCACATTTTTTTACATAATATTCATATGCCTTTTTTTCTATTTCTAACTTCTCTTCCTCTAATAACTTATTAAATTTCTCTAAAGATTTTCTTGTTATTTTATTTTTAACTTGATCTTCTTCAACTTCTAATTTATTTATATTAAGTAATTCAAATTTTTCTTTTTTTTCAACTAAAACTACTTTTTCTTCATCTTTAGTCCAATCATTTTCTAAAGCTTTGATAAAATATGCTCTTACTTTATCAACTTTATTTTTTTTCATATATACTGCAACTTTTTGAACTTTTTCTAAACCATAATTTTCAATAGCATCTTTTATTGTTTTAGGCATTGTTTTTAAACTTCTTGCTTTTATAGGCATTAATTTTAAAACTTCCTCTATCATTTCTGGTGTAACAACTATAAATTCTTTTAAATTTTCAGTATTATCATCTTGTAAATCTTTATTTTCCGTGTGACTAACCAACAACTGACTTTGACTTAAATGTCTAAATTCGTTTAAATCATCAAAAAATCTCTGTTGTTTATCTTGAACAGTAAAATCATAAAAAAAGACCTCAACTTCAGCATTTTCCCAAGTGCCTTCCTTTTCCAAAACAAAATTCTTTATCAAATCTTTATCTTTTAATTCTTGAAAACTTTTAATTAAGGTTTTCACAGTTCTTCCTATATTACTTTTATCATATTTTAACGGAATCCTTTTAATTAAATACATAACATCTATTTTTAAATAAACTTCATTAAATCTAAGTTTTTCAATTAACATATATATTGTTCTAGCAGTACTTGATTCTATATCTAATAAAACTGCAGCATCATAAACCAAATAACCTTTAGCCAATATATTTTTATAGAAAAAATCAGATATTTTTATTTGATATATCTCTTTTATTCTTTTATCGTTTATTTGAGCTTTAATTTCAGCATTTTCTTTTCTTTCTAAACTAACAATATCTAACTCAAAAATAGATCTTGTTATTTCTTCCTTCAAAACTGATTTTAATTCATTAAAATACATAGTATTTTTAAAACTATAAAAAGTATTCGCTATTCTTAATAAACTTTTTTTTATAAGTTCGTTAGCTCTATTTGTATTTAATCCTAATTCTTTTTTTAATTCACTTAATGTAACCCAAAATTTTTGAGGCATTCCTTTATCTTTCATTATCTTCATCAAGACTATAAATACTTTTTCTTCCATTTCACCAGGTATATGATACCCTGATGCAGGAGTAACGGTTATATACGTATCCCTATTATTATTAAAATAATATTTAACTATTTGATTTGTTTTTCTTTTAGTATTTTTACTAAATATAGGATACTGAATAATATTCATATCCATTCTAATTAATGCTCTATTTTTTATAAAACTCTCATCTAAGGTTATATTTTCTTCAACTATTTCTGTTTCTGGCGTATCTATAATCTCTTGAAAATCTAAATTGTTGCTTTTCTTTTTCACTATTTTCATAACTCATCTCCAACAATTTTTTCGTCATTACATGGGTATATCTATATTAATTTTAGTTTTTTTTGATTATTTTATTAAATTATACCTAAAAATTTTATATTTTTCAAGCTAAATACTCCCACTTAATGAAGAAATTTTACTTTTTTCTTAATTTATTCCCATTTAATGAAGATAAAAAATAAACAAATATTAGAAGCTCCCATCTAACGAGGATAGATACTCCCATTAAATGAGGAAAGTGATCCCACTTAATGAGGATAGATACTCCCATCTAATGAGGAAAACTACTCCCATTAAATGAGGATTTATATAATCGTCTTAAATCCTATATAAATCAAGGGATACCTGCATTTTTTTTATAATATTTTTTGTACACAACAATATATAACAATATATAACAATATATAAACAACTATAACAATGTTTAATTAAAAAAATATCAACGCATTTTTAATATAAATTAAATTTATGCGTTGACTTTTGGTTGATTATGTTGTATTCTTATAATATAAAAATAAAAAAAGAGGTAATCAAAACGATATACCCCTACTGGCAATAGAAGTATATCATTTTATCCTCTAAAAATCAAGGAGGCTTAATATGAGATTAACTGTATTAAAAAATGGAATTGAAGTAACTCTTTATTTTAAAAAAAATTGTAAACAAGAAAAAGTGAAATATATTGTAAATTCAGAAGAAGAAGCCTATAAAATAGCTCAACTTCTTTTATATTAATAAATATCTTCGGTCATGACCGAAGATATTTTCCTAAGGAGTAAAAATGATTTTTGAAAAAAAAATAAATATAATATTTAATAAAAAAAATAAAATATCAACAGCGTATCTAAATATTCCAATAAAAGGAATAAAAATAATGAATGAACCTAAAATATTAAAATGTTTTTATAATCAAAAAAATAATGAAATAATTTTAAAAAAAGATAATGAAGGACAACCACTTATTGTACAAGCAAATGGAAATAGTAAACTATACAGATTTACCTTAGATAAAGAAATAATTGAAAAAACAGGATATAAAAAAAATCAATTAGTTAAAATAGATATTACTACAGAGCAAATAAAAATAAACTTTAATCAGGAGGAAAAAATGTCTAAAATAATTTCAATTATTAATTTTAAAGGTGGAGTAGGAAAAACAACAACAACTCATTGTATCGGATCAGGATTAACATTACAAAATAAAAAAGTTTTATTAATTGATACAGATCCTCAGGCTAGTTTAACATTTACAGCCTTATCTGAAACTCCTAAATTAACAATAAAAGATATTTTAGTAGATCAAAAAAATATTAATAATGTTATTGTTGAAACAGAAAATTTTGATTTAATTCCATCTAATCTAATTTTAAACTTAGCAGAAAGACAATTGACTTCTAAATTTGGAACAGAAAAATTATTAAAAAAAGCTTTAAATAAATTAGAAAAAACATATGATTATATAATAATTGATTGCCCTCCTAGTATGAATTTATTTACTATAAATGCTTTATATGCTTCAGATTATATATTAATTCCTTGTGAAACAGAACTTTTAGCTTTAGATGGCTTGAATCTTTTAATTCAAACATTAGAACAAACAGAAGAAGAGTTAGATGTAAAAATAAAAAATACTTTAGTTTTACCAACTAAACTAGATAAAAGAAAAAAAGTAAGTAAAGAAATCTTTGAACATTTAAAAGAAAATTTTAAGACAACTATATCTACAATAAGAACTTGTTCAAAATTAAATTTATTAGGACTTGATAAAAATTCAATTTATCAAATAGATTCTACATGTACAGCAGCAATAGATTATAAAAATTTAGTGGGGGAAATTATAAAATGGGATTGTTAGCAAATTATAAAAAAAGTGAAGTTGTAATAAAAAAAGATAAATTCGATTCAAATTTTGATTATACAGGTTTCAATACTAATGATAAAGAATATTTAATTGAACTTGAAAAAAAAGCAATTTATACAGGGAACTTATTAAAAGAAAATATAAAAGAATTAGGAGATGTTTTTTTAGAAGCTCATAAAATATTTTCGAATAATAAAAATGGGATGTTTGGAAAATGGTATGAAAATTTAGGATTTAAAAAAGATTTTGTATATCTTTGTTTGGATAGAAAACAACTATCTATACAATATGATTCAGCTACCATTTATAAACTTCCTGATAGAATTATAAAAGATTTAAAAAAAATTGAAAAAGAAAATGAGGAAATTATAGTTGAAATTTTAAATTCTGAAAATCCGAAAGAAAAAATTAAAGAGATAAAACAATCTTTGAACCAAAATAAAATTAAAACAAATCAAAATATAAAAAAAGAAAGAATAAAAGAAAAATTAACATCACTTTTTAAAGTTATAAATAATAATGAATTTAATGATGAAAAATTAATTAAAATAGAAAACCTTTTATTAAAATTGGAAGATGAAGTATTTTAAAAAACCTTTTATTAAAAAGGTTTTTTTTGTATAATATTACTAAACAATGCTAAGAGGAGGAACTTTATGAAATGATTTAAATGAAATGTAAAAACTTTTAGGTTAAAAGTTATAAAAAAGTTCCTAAGTAAATGGAAATTATTACAGAAAATACATTAAGATTAGTTTAAGTGAAAACTAAGAAAGAGGAAGAATGAAAAGAAATACTTTATCGATAACAATATCAGCATTAGGAATAGGACTTAATATTATACTTGCAACATTAGCTAAAACCTTCAATATACCTTTTTTATTTTTAGACACAATAGGAACTATACTTTCTGGAGCTTTGTTGGGACCATTTTTTGGAGGTATTACAGGTTTAATTACAAACGTAATAACAGCTATGGTAAATAATCCTATAGAACTCCCATTTGCTATAGTAAATATGATGATAGGAATAGTTGTTGGAATTATTTCAAAAAAATTTGGATTTACAATAAAAATAGCAGTTTTAACAGGAATTTTATTAGCAATTCTAGCTCCTTTAATTGGGACACCAATAGCTGTGTCATTATTTGGTGGATTAGCAGGAGGTTCAATGGATATATTAACAGGATGGCTAGTAAAAAGTGGGCAAAAAATATTTACAGCAGCTTTTATTCCTAGAATAATGTCAAATTTAATTGATAAAATAGCTTCATGTGTGATAGTGGCAATGATAATAAATAAACTTCCTAATAACTTATTAAATAAGATAAGAGGGTAGATATGGAAAGAGGAAAAAAAATTATTATTGTCTCTCACTGTATTTTAAATCAAAATTGTGTAGTAAAGCCCTATGCAAAAAAACAGGATAACTTTTTAAAGTTTATAAAAAATTTTGTTTTAAATAACTATGGAATTATTCAACTTCCATGTCCAGAATTATTTATTTTAGGTTTGAAAAGATGGGGTCATGTAAAAGATCAGTTGGAATATCCTAATTTTAAAGCTGAATGTAAAGTGTTACTATATCCTATTATAAATCAAATAGAAATGTATATTAATTGTGGTTATAAAATAGATGGGATATACGGAATACAAGGTAGTCCAAGTTGTGGTGTCAATAAAACATGTAGAGGTAATTGGGAAGGTGAAGCAAGTTGTTATAAAAATTTAGATGATATTTTAAAAAGAGTTCATTTAGTTTCTGAAAAAGGAATTTTTATGGAAATTTTACAAGAGCTTTTAAAAGAAAAAAATATAGAAATAAATTTTTATGACATTGATGATTGGAGTGAAGAGATTGATTAAATTAGAATCAATAAAATTTTCTTATAATCAAGAAATTATATTCCAAGATTTTTCTATAAATTTTAAAAAAGGAAAATTTTATACTTTATTAGGAAAAAATGGCTCTGGAAAAAGTACTTTAATAAAATTAATTCTAGGTATAGAAAAAGTAAGTCAAGGAAATATATATATAGATAATTTAAATATAAGAGAAAGTCTTTTTCAATGTAGAAAAAATATAGGAATAGTATTTCAAAATCCTGATGAACAACTTGTAACTGACATTGTAGAGGAAGAAATTGCTTTTTCGATGGAAAATTATGGATATAGTTCAGATTTTATGAAAAGAAAAGTAGAAAAATTATTGAAAGAAATAGATTTTTTCGAAAAAAAGAATGAAAAGATATCTAAATTATCAGGGGGAGAAAAACAAAGAGTTTGTATAGCTTCTTCTTTAGTTTTAGATCCTAAAATTTTAATACTAGATGAAGGAACGGCGATGCTCGACCCAGAAAATAGAAAAATAATACTAGATATATTAAGAAATTTAAGTAATAAAGGGATGACAGTGATTTTAGTAACTCATCATTTAAATGAAATAGAATTTTGTGATGAAGTTATTTATCTTGAAAAAAATAAAATCAATTTTAACGGGCCTAAAAAGCTTTTTATGAGCTTTCTTGTAAAAAATGAGATAGACCAAGGGATAGAGTTACCTCCTATGTTTAAAGTCGCTAGAAGCATTTATTTAAGAACTAAAAAGGATATTTCAGAAGATATTTTTAATTTAAATAAAATGGGGGAGCATTTATGGAAATCTCTTTAAAAAAAGTTAACTCAGGATATGATGAGATAATTTTGGAAAATGTCAATATGGAAATAGAAGAATGTTCATGGACATTTATAATAGGAAAAACAGGTAGTGGAAAATCAACACTTTTACAAACTATAGGATTTTTATTGAATAATATTCAAGGAGAAATCTTGTGGAAAGGAATTAATTTATCTAATTCTCAAAACTTAAAAAAATTTAGAGAAGCTACAGGATATATGTTTCAATATACTGAGAAACAATTTTTTAATAATACAATAAAAGAAGAGATTGAGTATATTTTAATTAAGAAAAAAGTTTCTAGAGAAGAAATTGATAGAAATGTAAATGAAGTTCTAAAACTTTTGAAACTATCTAACGAAATTTTAAATAAATCTCCATATGAAATAAGTGGAGGTCAAAAAAGATTAGTTGCATTAGCATCAATTTTAGTCACTTCTCCTAAATTATTATTATTAGATGAACCAACTGCGGGATTAGATTTAGAAAATAAAAAGTTATTTTTTGATGTCTTAAAACAATTAAAAAATAAAGGAGTTACAATTATACAAATATCTCATTTATTTGAGGATGTTTTAGAATATGGGGATAAAGTTTTTTTATTAGAAAATAAAAAAATTATAAATGAAGGAGTTCCCTTAAAAGTTTTAGAGAAATCTGACTTAGAATTTATAGAATTTTGTAAAATTATTAATAAATTTGGAATAGAAACAGAAAATATAAAAAACATAGATGAATTATTAGAGAGGATTGGGATAGATGCTAAAGAAAGATTTTGACCCTCGAATAGTATTTTATACAACTATAGGTTATATTATAGCAATTGGTTTTGCAAATAAATATTATCAGATAATTATAATTTTACCATTTATATTTTATCAAATGAAATTATTTTCAGCTGACTTAAACAAATTAAAAAGAATATTCAAGTATTCAATAGGACTTTTACTATCAATGATATTTGTAAATTTGCTCTTAATGAATAAAAATATAGAATATGTATTTCTTTCTACTTTTAGACTTTTAACAATTATTTTGTTAGTTACCTCTATGGTTTCTAAAATGGAGATTAGAGAGATTGGATTTGTAATAGAGAAGATGTTATCACCTTTAAAAATATTTAAAGTTCCAGTTGACTCAATAGGAGTTATAACAGCTTTGGCATTTAAATTTATTCCAATGTTAGAAGAAGAAAGCAAAAGAATAATAATAGCTCAAAAAGCAAGAGGCATTGATTATAAATTGATGAATCTGAAAGAAAAAATTAGCAATATTTTAACACTATTTTTTCCAGTGGTTATTTGTGGAATACAAAATGCAGTAAATTTAGCAATATCTATGGAAGTTAGAGGATATGGAAATGGGATTAAAAGAACTAGATTAAAAGATTATAAATTAGAAAAAAATGATTATTTTTATCTTTTTTTTAGTTTTATGATTTCTATTTTATATGTTGTATTTTGTTTAAGTATTTAAAATGAAAAAGCTAAGGTGACTCTGTCAAGGTCAATCCTTAGCTTTTTTTATAGATTAAAAATTAGTTTTCTTTTAAAATATGTAAGTAAACCCTGAATAGAAAGTTCTTCCATTAGCTGGATCATAAAGAATCTCATTATTGGAAACACCCTCTTGATCATAGTTGTCTCTATTTAAGATATTATTAATACCTCCATATATTTTTAATCCGTTATTAAAGACATAATTAAGGCTTAAATCAAGAGTTATAAAACTTTGAGCCTCATACTTATTAGCTTTATCTAAATAGTATTTATCTTTATAATTAAAAGATAATATAGAGTTAAAATTATCTGTAAAATTAATAAGTGTTCCTAAGTTAGCATTTATTTTAGGAGTATATGGAACTTGATTGCCCTCTAAATTTGAATTTTTAGAATCCTCTTTAATTTTAGCATCTATATAAGCTAGATTTTCAAAGAAAACAAACTTTCCAAAAGTTTGTTCCAAACTCAATTCAATACCTTTTCGCTCAGTTTTACCAAAATTACCATAATACCATTCTTTTCCATGATAAACTTCGTTATAATAAATTTCATTTTTAGTTTTTCCAATGAATCCATTTAGAGAAACAAAACTTCCAAGGAGATAATCTTTAATTCCAATTTCTAAAGTTTGATTTGTTTCAGGCTTTAAATCATTTAAGATATAATCAGTTCCATCTTTATCTTGAAACTCTGTTGGAGCAGGAGTTCTAAAACTTTCTTCGAAACGAGTATAGATATTACCAGTATCAGAGTATAAATAATTTATGGCAAATTCATAGCTATCATTATGCATTGATTTTTTTATATAATCAGTTTTTAAACCTGTATCAACATAACCATTGTTGAGAAAAATAGGTTTTACTCTATGGTAATAGTGACTATTTTTTGTAGTATTATATTTTGTCCATTCTCTTCTATAACCTTGTAAAAATTCAAATTTATCAATAGATGTTTTATTAAAAACATAGATTCCGTTGCTTTCTTTTTTACTTGATAAATCGTAAACTTTATACATATCCATAAAATTACTAAAATCTCTTTTACTTTTTTGCTCTTTATAATCATAACCTAAAATTAAGTAACTATTAGTCATATAATTGTATTTTAAAGATGGATTGATTTTAAATTTTTCATCAGTAAAGGTACCGATATTATCGGCATAGTAATTTTTGTAATTAAATGGATTTGTTAAAGAGCCAAAGTTTGCATATGTAGACTCTTTAGTTGTAACATCATTAGTATTTTTTTGATAGCTTCCGTTTAAATTAAATTCAAATTCATTATTAATTTTTTTAGTGTAATTGAAAGAAAATTCATCTCTTCTTAAGTTAGATTTATCTAAGATATCTCCAGTTCCTTCTAAAAGTGGATATTTATTACTTGAATTATTTTTAAGATATGAACCATCAAAATCTACACCAGATTGTGAAGAATTATTTTTTAATTGATCTTTAGTCAAAAGATTAGCTGTTTTATTTTTTTTATTGTAATAGGAATATTGTAACTTTAATTTATCATCTTTAGTTAAATTTAATAAAGTTGTAAAATCAACATGTTCTGAATTAATTTTTTCATTGTCTCTATTAGTTTGACTATTTTCTTTAGAATAATTTAATATGAATGACACATAATCATTAACTTTAAGAGAAGTTCCTGTATCAAAGATATTTTCTCCTTTACTACCATATCTATACCCAATATTCCCATTAGTTTTCTCTATAGAATCTTTTGTAATAATATTAACAAGTCCTCCAGTAAAACCATCACCATAAAGTACACCATTACCACCAGGTAAAATTTCAATTCTTTCAATTGATGATAAAGCGATAGAATTTAGAGGTAGTGTTCCGTGATTTATATCAACAGGATTAATAGATGTACCATCAACTAAGACTTGAACAGTTGCTTTTGAATTAATACCACTACCTCTCATTTGAATTGACTCTCCTACAGAGTTTCTTGTAATAGTAATTAAAGGTGAACTATTTAAAGTTTCAGTAACATTTTTAAAATTTTTTTCAGAAATTTCTTCTTTTGTTATTATTTGAATATTTTTTGGTGTATTTTGTATAGAATCCTCATATCCAACAGAAGATATAACACTTTTTTCTAAAAATACCCCATTTTCTTCTAGCTCCATAGAATAATTTAAAGTAGAAATTAAAATCCCCAATGAAATAAAATATTTATTCATAATCCCTCCGTTATAAAAATATTTGTCTGTCAAAATAATATTAGCACAACGTATTTAAATTTGCAATAAAATATATTTATAAAATAAAATATTTGATTGTCAAAGTAAAATATGCTAAAATAGTATAAATTATAGAGGGAGGATATTTATGAGGAAAAAATTATATTTAATATTAGGGTGTTTATCTTTGGTTTTAGGAGCTATCGGAGTACTTTTACCTCTTTTACCAACGACTCCCTTTATACTTTTAGCTACATTTTCATTTGAAAGAAGTTCCGAAAAATTTCATAGATTGTTATTAGAAAATAGAATATTTGGAAAATATATAAAAGATTATATGCAAAAAAAAGGAATAACATATAAAAATAAAATTATTGCAATAAGTGTAATGACTTTAGGAATGGGGAAAGGTTTTCTTTCAATGCAAAATATTTATGGACGTGCATTTCTTTTAATAGTATATTTAGTAGTTTTAACTCATATTTTAAAATTAAAAACATTGAAAGAAAATTAAATTATAGAAGAGTTAATTTTCAAAGTTATATATATTTTATTAATAGATTAAATCGATAAATTAGTATATAATGTATTTATATTGTGAGGTGATTGCTTTGAAATGAGTTAACTGAGGATGGGACTTTTAGGTTAAAAGTTAAAAATTTATTTGGCAAAGTGTTGTCTTAAAATATAAGTTAGGGAGAAGTACAAAATGAAAAAAATATTATTTTTACTAATAATTTTATCAACAATTTTATTAGGAAAGGATATCAAAACTAATGAATTACTAAAAAATCTTAATAATCCTGAATGGATTATAGTTGATACAAGAGATAGTAATGAATATAATGGATGGAATTTATCTAATCTAAAAATAAATGGACATATAAAAGGAGCTACTGATTTATCTGCTAATTGGTTAAAGGCAAAATATTTAAGCTCTAATAATAAAGAGATATTAAAGCAAAGAGTTTTAGAAAAAGGAATTATACCAGAAAAAAATATTGTTTTATATGGAACATCTACAGAAATGAAAGATGTAGAGAAATACTTAAAAGAAAATGGTGTAAAAAATATTTATTTTTATGATTTTGAAAAAAATAAAGATTATGATAGATTACCTTTTGAAACATATGAGAATTATGAAATTTTAGTTCCAGCAACTTGGGTAAAAAATGCTATGGACAAAAATGAGATTAAGGTTTTTGAAGTATCTTGGGGAAGTATAAAAGATGCTGCTGTATATTTAGCTGGGCATATTCCAGGAGCACCACATATTAATACAGATAGTATAGAGCCACCACCAAAATGGATGCTAAATACGGATGAAAATTTAATTAAATTTGCGGAAGAGATGGGAATATCTAAAAATGATGCAGTCGTCCTTTACGGAGAAGATGTAATGGCTTCGTATAGATTAGCTATAATTTTAAAATATCTTGGAGTAAAAGATGTAAGAGTTTTAAATGGCGGTTTAGATGCTTGGAAAGATGCAGGATACAAAACAGAAATGGGAATTGTTAAACCAACTCCAATTAAAGATTTTGGATCTAAAACTCCTTTAAATAAAAGTTTAATAGTAAATGAAAATGGAGCAAAGCAAGTTTTAAAAGATAATAAAAATTCAAAACTTTTAGTAGATATTAGATCATACAATGAGAGAATCGGAAAAGAATCAGGATATTCATATATGGATAGAAAAGGCAGAATTACAGGATCTGTATGGGGAAAATCTGGAACTAAATCAACAACATTGGAAGACTATAGAAATATTGATAATACAATGAGAAACGGTTATGAAATTATCTCTATGTGGTCTGGATTAGGAATTAATACAAATAAAGAGTTAACATTTTTCTGTGGATCAGGATGGAGAGCAGCAGAAGTATTATTTTATTCTCAAGTGATGGGATTAAAAAATAATGCTCTTTATTCCAATGGTTGGATGGAATGGAGTGAAGATAGTTCAAATCCAATTGAAACAGGGATAGAGAACTAAATAGCAAAAAGCAGCTTAATAAATAGGCTGCTTTTTCTTTATTTTTAAATTATTGGGATTCTCAAAAGATATAAAAAATCTTTTTTACTTTTAAACATAATTAAATCTGTGAATGTTAAATAAAACTCATTTTTTGGTGAGTATTCATTTTCTTTTATCCAATTCAAAAGATTTTCAACAATATTTTGCTCTTCAAAAGCACCTTTACCATAAACACAAGCATATTTTCCTTTAGGAATAACTATTGATTTATTTGTATGATTTTCTTTCATACTAGCAATAAGACAATCTTTAGTAAATCTATTTTTTTTCCAATTATTAAAGGAAACCTTAAACCCTCTTAAAACAGGTGTTAAATTATTACTAATTTCAAAATTATCAATATTTTTTAATGTTTTGCTTAATTCTCCTAAAGAATGAACAGGGCCATTATAAATAATCCCTTTAATATCAGCAGTTTCATCTATAAAGGGAATACCAACCTTTTTTTCTAATTGAAAATTTTCTTTAAATTTATTCCAACTTTCAACTAGTTCTTTTTCTGTATTTTTTAATTTTTTTATTTCTAATTTTGTTTCTAATAACACTTTTTCAAATAGTTGTAAAGTGTGTTCATAATCCATATTTTCAAAATGACTTTTTATATATTCAATAGAAAATCCCAAATGTCTCATATGATTAATTACTTTTAATGTAATTATTTGCATAGGTGTATAGTAACGGTAATTAGTATCGTCATTTTTAAAAGCTGGAGAAAGTAAACCAACCTTATCATAATATCGGAGAGTTGATATTGGAATATTCGTAGATTTAGAAACTTCTCCTATTGTAAAAAAGTCATCAAACATATTATCTCCTAATAATTTTTTTTATATATATTTTCATATCATTAACTAAATAATAGAAAACAGGAATAACAATTAATGTAAATAAAGTAGCAGTGGAAAGTCCAAATATAACAACAAAGGACATACCTGCATACATTTCAGAGCCGTCACCATTACTTATAGCTAAAGGAATCATTCCCAAAACAGTAGTTAAAGTAGTCATAAGAATTGGTCTAAGTCTTGTTTTACCAGATACAATAAGAGCTCGGTTAATATTATCACCAGCTTCTCTTCTAATATTTATAAAATCAATTAAAACTATAGCATTATTAACGACTATTCCAGCAAGCATTACAAAACCAACAGCAACCATAGCATCAAGATTAACCCTAAATAAAGCTAAACTGTACAGAGCACCCATAGTTGAAAGGGGAATTGAAAGCAAAATAATAAATGGAAGAATAAAAGATTCAAATTGCCAAACTAAAATAAAATAGATTAAGAATATGGCAACTAAGAAACTTATGAAAAGTTGATTTCCCATATCAGCCATATCAGCACTATCTCCACCAAATCCAAAAGAAATACTTTCAGGGACACCTAAATTATTAAACGTTTCTATAATAGAGTTTTTAGCACTTTGTAAATCAAGTCCATTTTCTAAGTTAGCATAAAGAACAACTTTCTTTTTTTTATCTTTTTTTTCAATCTTAGATGGACCTTCTTCTAAAACAAGGTTAGCTATGTCAGAGATTCTAATATTTTTTCCATTATCTAAAGTAATCCGAGAGTCCATTAGTAGTTTTGTAGAAGTTCTATATTTTTTTTGAAGTTGTACGGTCACATCGATCTCTTGATTATCACCATTTATCGTGATTGGCTGTCCTCCTAAAATTTGAGTTTTAATCATTAGTGCTAGACTTTCAATGTCAACTCCATAAAACTTGGCTTTTTCTCTATCCACAATAATCTTCCCTTCAGGTTTTCCGCCTTCAAAAGAAGAGGAAATATCTGTTATTCCATTGATATAGTACATTTTTTCTTTTAACTTTTCAGATATTTCTTTTAGTTGTGATTCATTATCAGAGTAAAGTTCAAATTCAACATCGTAAATACCATCAGAACCGAATACATAAGAAGGAACAACAGTTAAAATAACGTCTGGAATACCTGTAAAAGTTACTCTTAAATTTTTAACAATTTCTTGTAAACTTTCCTTTCTAGATGTTTTTAGTCCAGCATTTATATTTAAAATAGCATTGCTAGTATCTCCAGACATAGTATATGAGTTAACAATAGATATATCTTTAACTTTATTTTCTAATATACTTCCAATTCTATTACTCATATTTATATCGGCACTAGAAGGAAGCTTCGCAACAATAGCGAATCTTCCTTCATCAGTTGTAGGAATAAATCCTCCGCCTAACGTTGAAGCTGCAAAAATAGAACCTATAAAAAGTAATATAGTTAAAATAGCAGTAATTCCTCTATTTTTAATAGCCCATCTTAGAATTGAAAGATATATTCTTTTTAGTTTTTTTATAAATTTTCCTTCTGAGTTTATATCTTTTTTTTCATTCAATATTTTACTTGAAAGCATAGGAACAAAAACCAAGGCAACAATTAATGAGGCAAATAATGAATAAGAGATAGAATATGAAAGATCTTTGAATTGTTCCTTAGCCATTCCCTCTTGAAAAACTATTGGTAAAAATACAGAAATTGTTGTTAAAGTTGATGCTAAAACAGGAAGGCCCATTTCAGCGGCTCCATCTTTAGCAGCTTGAACTCTATTCTTCCCAAGTTCACTCATATGTCTATATATATTATCTAAAACAACAACAGAGTTATCAACAAGCATACCAATTCCTAAAGATAATCCCATTAGTGAGACAAGGTTTAGTGTTAAACCTTGAGCATTTAAAAGAAAAAATGTAAAAATAACAGATATTGGTATAGCTACAGCAATAACTATAGTAGCAGATATACTTTTTAAAAACAAATACAATATACCTGAAGCTAAAATTAAACCAATAATTCCAGTTTCTTTAACATTATTTATTGAATTATTAATTGTAATTGTAGAGTCAAAGTCGTAATCGATAGTAGAATTTAAAGGTAGGGAGTTTTTAACTCCTTTTAAAGTCTTATTAATAGAATCTACAATTTCAATAGCGTTTCCATCATCAGTTTTAGCAACAACGATAACTAGACCATCGGAACTATTTTTTCTAAATAAACTAGAAGGGTCTTTAGTATCAATTCTAATATCTGCAACATCTTTTAGTCTTAGAAGATGACCATTATCATTTTTTAAAATAATATTTTCAATTTCTTGAGGAGTTTTTAACTCCCCTTGAACTTTTATATAAAACTCTTTTTCACCTTCTTTAACTTGTCCACCAGGAATAGTAGTACTTGCCCTAGATATTAAATTAGAAACTTCTAAAATTCCAAGGTTATAGTTTTCGAGTTTTTCAGGATCAATTTCGACTAAAACCTCTTGTTCTTTACCACCAAAAATTATAATTTGCGAAACACCTTCGATTCTCTCTAAAAGTGGTTTTAAACTATTTTCAGCATAAGTTCTAACTTCCATGGGGTCTCCTCCAGACATAGTTAAAACAGCAGCTGGAATAGAACCCATAGATTGTTCTCTAATAGATGGTTCTTCAATATCTTCAGGTAATTTATTTTTTATTTGGTTAATTTCATTTTGTATTAAAGTTATTTTTGTTTCGATGTCAGTTCCATATTTAAATTTTACATTTATTTTTGATGTCTCTGAACTTGATGTAGAAGAATATTCTGTGATACCATCAACATTTGGAAGAATATCTTCAACTTTTTTGGTAATCATTTTATCAACATCTTCAGGAGTAGCTCCTTTCCACTCAATAGTAATTCTAACGGTTGGATTGGATGTATTTGGCATTAGTTCTATTGGCATTTTTGATAGACCTAATAGACCAAAGAATATCATAGATATTATAATCATTGTTGCTGTTGCAGGTTTTTTTATAGAAAATTCAGAAAGTAATCTCATGACTAAATCTCCCTCACTTTATCGTTATTATTAAGAAGATATTGTCCTTGAACAACAACTTTATCTCCCTCTTTAAAATTCTTAAAATATATTTCTTGAAGATTTCCTTGAGAGATTCCACGATCAACTTTATAAATGATGGATTGATTGTCACGAATAACTGCAATATATGAGTAAAGATCTTTAATCATAACAGCTTCTTGAGGAACAAAAAGTCCATTAATTTCCGTTTGCTCCATTTCTACTTTACCGTACATCCCTTTTAAAATAGATTTGTCATTATTTGGAATTTGTATTTTAATATTATATTTTTTTGTATTAGTATCAGCAGATAAATTTATTTCACTAACTTTTCCAATAACGGTTTTATCTAAATCTGAAATATAAACTTTAGCTTCTTTTTCAGGAGTTATATTTTTAATATCTTCTCCATTTACAGCAATTTTTATTTCCATTATATTATTTTCAATCACAGTTAACAGCTTAGAATTAGAAGGTATTTTTTCGTTATTTTTAATATCCAAATCCGTTATGACTCCAGATATATCAGATTTTACAAAAAGTCTTTTATAATTATCATTGGCTCTTATAAAATTAGCTTCTGCAATTTTTAATTCCCCTAAACTTTGTTCCATATTATTTTTAGATTGAAGATATAGTTCCTCTGAAATAAGTTTCTTTTCAAATAAATTTTTATATTTTTCAAAGGAAATCTTAGATGTATTATAATTTGATCTAGATTTAATTAGTGTACCTTCTGCTTCAAAATAGCTAGCTTCAGTAGCCGCATCTGTTAAAGTTAAAATAGTTGTTTCTGAATTAATTATATCTCCATTTTTATATTTAATATTTTTAGCATAACCTCCAGTAGGAGTTATAATACTAACCTCTTTTAAGGGATTTATATCGCCATTATAAATTTTAGTATTTTTAATATTTTGGATTTTTAATTCTTGAACCTTAACATCTTTAATAATTTCAGATTTTACATCTTGAGTAACTTTTTTATCTTTACATCCAACTAAAATTAGAGTAAAAAAAAGTGTAAGTAATATTTTATTCATTAAATCCTCCTGTATTATTTTAAAAGTGATAGATATTGTTGATAGTATAAGAAGTAATCAAGTTGAGAGTTTATATGAGTAATTTGAGCCTCTCGAAGTTGTGATTCACTTTTTAAAAAATCAACAGAGTCAATAATTCTATTAGAAAATTTCTCTTTATCAATTTTAAATGTTTCAAAAGCTGTTAAAAGAGCCTTTTCATTTGTAATAATAACTTCTTTAGCTGTTATTAAATCTAAATAAGTAGTTTTAATCTGTTTTTTTAATATCTCTAGTGAATCTATTTTTGAAATTTTTTGCTTTTCAATCTCTAAAGTTGACTCTTTATAACTATCAATGCCACTTCCAAAGTTAAAAATATCCCATTTAAAAGTAATACCAACTCTCCATTCCCAGTCATTATTAGATTTTGAAAAACTTGACTCCTCTAAAGATTCATAACCGTACTCTAAATCTACTTTAGGAAGGAAACTGCTTCGATTACTTTTAGAATTATACTCACTAATTAAAATATTTTTGTCTAGTTTTTTAGAAAGAGTACTATTTGATAAAGCTCTTTCAGTATCTTTTTTTAAATCAATATTTATTGTCATAAAATTTAAAAAATTCATTTCTTTTAAAGTTATGTTTTCTTCAATATTTAATCCTAAAAGATTTTTTAAAGTAAGTTCTTGAGCAATAATATTATTTTTAATTTTAAGGATTGATGTTTCAGTTTGATATAATGATGTTTCAATTTTCAAAACTTCACTTTTATCGATAAGACTAAGATTGTAAAATTCTTGTTGTTTTTTTAATTCTTCTTGTTTCTCTTTTTGAGAAGTCTCATATACATTCAAAGTTTTCTTAAGTTGAAGACAGCTAATATAAGTTTGAATAACATTTAACTCTAAATTAATATTTTGGGTAATATAGTCATTTTCTTCAAATTCTCTAAGAGCTTTACTACTTTTAATATTATAGTAAAGTTCACCACCTGTAAAAATAGGCTGTGATAGATAAATACCATTTTGAAAAGAACTATTTAAGTTTTTTGATTCATCATGATCAATGTACATAGTTTGTGCTCTAAGAGAGGGAAGAGCATTTTTAATTTTTACATTTTCATTTAATTTTTTTTGTTTTACAGTAATATTTTTTTCTTTGAGTTGTCGGTTGTTTTTTTTAGCTAAATCAATAGATTTATCCAATGTTAACTCTATAGAAAAAGTAACTATATTTAATGTTAAAAATAGTAGTAGATATTTTTTCATAGTTTCTCCTTATTAAAAATTAATTTCACAATATGAGATTATAAACTATAAAGTAAGTTGAGAGTCAAGAAATTTAGATAATCAAAATAATAAAAATAGAACTTTATTTGACAAAATGAATTTTAATAGGGTATATAGAGTTACTAAGAATTTGAATAAAATTCTAAAAAGGAAATACCGTCCGCCTATCTGAAAACAGATGACCGGGGTAGACTAAAAACGGAGGTATAACGTTATGGCTATCAAGTATGTTCCAGAACCATTTAGAATTAAAATGGTTGAAACAATTAAAATGACTACATCAGAAGAGAGAGCAGAAAAAATTAAAGAGGCTAATTATAATCTTTTTAATTTAAGAGGAGAGGATGTTTACATTGATTTATTAACAGATTCAGGAACTAATGCAATGAGTCAAGATCAATGGGCAGGGGTAATGAGAGGTGATGAAGCGTATGCAGGAGCTTCAAGTTATTTTAAATTAGTAAATACTGCTAAGGATATTTTTGGATATGAATTTATTCAACCAGTACATCAAGGAAGAGCAGCAGAAAAAGTGTTATTTCCAACTTTTTTAAAGTCAGGACAATATGCAATTTCAAATATGTTTTTTGATACAACAAGAGCACATGTTATCCTAGCAGGAGCAAGACCTTTAGATTGTGTAGTCCCAGAGGCAAAAGATCCAGGTAAAAGATCTAAATTTAAAGGAAATATGGATGTTGAAAAAATGGAAAAATTAATACAAGAGTATGGCCCAGAAAAAATAGGATTAGTAGTATTGACTATTACAAATAACTCTGCTGGTGGACAACCTGTTTCAATGAAAAATGCTCGAGAAGTCGCAGCTATTTGTAAAAAATATAATATACCATTAAATATAGATGCAGCACGTTATGCAGAAAATGCATATTTTATAAAAAGAGATGAGCCTGAATGTGCAAACATGTCGATAAAAGATATAATAAAAGAGATGTTTTCTTATGCAGATTTCTTCACTATGTCAGCAAAAAAAGATACAATAGTTAATATGGGAGGACTAATAGGAGTAAAAAATGCTGTAGAAAATGCAGATATGATCTTAAAAATAAAAGCAAATTGTATAAGTTTTGAAGGATTTACAACTTATGGAGGGCTTTCGGGAAGAGATTTAGAAGCACTGGCTATAGGATTATTAGAAGGAATCGATGAAAACTTTTTAAGATATAGAATTGGACAGATGGAGTATTTAGCTTCTCGTCTTGATGATGCAGGAATTATATATCAATCTCCAGTTGGTGGACACGGTGTATTTGTAGATGCTTCAAAAATTTTCCCCAATATACCATTTAATGAGTTTCCAGGACAAGTCTTAGCTATAGAACTTTATAAAGAAGCTGGAATTAGAAGTTGTGATATAGGTTCTTACATGTTAGGAAATGATCCAGATACAAACGAGCAATTAGAAGCAGATTTTGAATTTACAAGACTTGCTATTCCTAGAAGAGTTTACACACAAGCTCATTTAGATGTAATAGCAGATGCTTTAATAGCGATAAAAGAGAGAGCTCATGAAATCACAAGAGGATACAGAATAACTTGGGAACCACCGATATTAAGACACTTCCAAGCTTCCCTAGAGATTATAGAAGATTAAAAAATAGTCTAGGGAGGGTTAATGGAAGATATAAAGAATAGTGTAGAAACGGTTTTAATAGATGATAATAATAGAGATGGTTTTAAATCAAAATTTGGATTTATTTTAGCTTGTATTGGTTCAGCAGTTGGAATGGGAAATATTTGGATGTTTCCATATAGAGTTGGGCAATTTGGAGGAGCAGCATTTCTTATTCCGTATTTTACATTTGTTCTTTTAATAGGATTTACAGGAGTAATTGGTGAAATGACACTAGGGCGTTCTATGGGAACTGGCCCACTTGGAGCTTTTGAAAAAGCTTTTAAACAAAGAGGACTAAAAGGAGGAACAATAATAGGATTAATACCTGTTATAGGATCGTTAGCTATAGCCATTGGATATGCTATAGTTGTTGGTTGGATATTAAGGTATTGTGTTGCCTCTCTTTCAGGAGCAATCATTGAATCACAACCAGGTCCTTACTTTGGAGCTTTAGCTTCAGATTTTGGGAGTATACCTTGGCATGTAGCAGGTTTATTACTAACTTTTTCATTAATGGCTATGGGAATAGCAGGAGGAATCGAAAAAGTAAATAAAATATTGATGCCAGCATTTTTTGGATTATTTTTATTTTTAGCTATTAGAATATATATGTTACCGGGGGCGGAACAAGGCTATAGCTACTTATTTAATCCAGATTGGTCAGCTCTTAAAGATATGAGAACTTGGGTTTTTGCTTTAGGACAAGCATTTTTTTCCTTATCTTTAGCTGGATCAGGAACTGTTGTTTACGGAAGTTATTTAAGTAAAAATGAAGATATAGTTAATTCAGCTTTAAATGTTTCTTTCTTTGATACATGTGCGGCAATGTTGGCTGCACTTGTAGTTATTCCAGCGGTATTTGCTTATGGACTTGAGCCTGGGGCAGGTCCAGGTCTTATGTTTGTTACTCTTCCTACAGTATTTCAAAATATGCCTGGTGGACAAATAATTGCTATAGTATTTTTTATAGCAGTATTATTTGCAGGAGTAACTTCTCTTATGAATTTATTTGAAACTCCTGTTGAAGCTTTACAAAGTCGCTTGGGATTATCAAGATTAAAATCTATTGGAATTGTTGCGGTAGTTTCATTTATAGTTGGAGTTTTTCTTGAAGGAGATGGATTATCTCCATGGATGGATTTTGTTTCGATATATATAATTCCATTAGGTGCACTTTTAGCAGGACTTGTAATCTATTGGATTTGTAAATCTGGATTTGCAAGAGAACAAGTACAAATTGGAAGAGAAAAAAAAGTTGGAGCTTGGTTTGAACCAGTAACAAAATATCTATTTTGTGGAATAGCAATAATAGTTTACATTATGGGAATTCTTTATGGAGGAATAGGATAAAGTAATATTTAAATATAATCAAAGGTTGTAGAAATGAAAATTTCTGCAACTTTTTTTATTAAGATGGTATAATATAAGAAAATAAATTGGAGGAAAATTGTGGAGAATAAAATTTTAAATGATAAAGTAAAAGAAAAAAGATTTGAATTGATATTAAGAATATTTGATAAAATTGATTTTCAGAGAATTGAAGTTCCTGAAGAATATAGTAAAGATACTTTTTTTGATTTTTTAAAATGGAAAATAGGGACAAGCATATCTTTTAGATATGATAAACAATTAAATTTTATATATAGTCAAAAAAATGAAGGTTTACAAGAAAAGCTACTAAAAAATTTAGAATATGATTTTAGACAGGAACAGTTTGAAATTTTGTCGAATATCTATTTTGAATTCGGAAAAAAATAAAGGTAACAAAGGCTCTTTACAGTAAAAAAGTTATAAAAAAGGAGTGATGATATGAAGCTTCAAGAACGTAAAGAGTTGGTAGAGGTTGCCCTAGGAAAAAGAGTAGCTGATTTAGTTTTAACAAACGGAAATCTTATAAATGTTTTTACTGGAGAAATTTATAAAGCAAATATTTATATTTATAAAGAGTATATAGCTAATGTAATACCTATAGAAGAAGATACTTTCATTATAGGAGAAAATATTGTAGATTTAAAAGGTAAGTATGTGGCTCCAGGGTTTATTGATTCGCATGTTCATATAGAGAGTAGTCATTTAACTCCTAATAATTTTGCAGAAGTTGTTATACCTAAAGGGACAACCACTATAATTGCTGATCCTCATGAAATTGCAAATGTTTTGGGAATAGATGGAGTAAAATATATGATTGAAAAATCAAAAGGATTACCAATGAATCAATATTTTTTAATTCCTTCTTGTGTTCCTTCTGTATTAGGATTAGAAAATGCAGGAGCTGAATTTACACCAAATGATATAAAAAATATGTTTAATCTAGAACGAGTTTTAGGACTTGGAGAAGTAATGGATTTTATGGGAGTAATAAATCAAAGCAAAAGAATGACAAAAATAATAGATGTTGCAATAAGAAAGGGTGTTTTTGTACAGGGGCATGCTCCTGGTCTAAAAGGTAAAGCTTTAGCAGGTTATATTTGTGGAGGACCAATATCATGTCATGAGTCTACAGATGGAATAGAAGCTTTAGATAAGTTGAGAAAAGGGATGTTTTTAGATGCGAGAGAAAGTTCAATTTCTAAAAATATAACAAACATAGTAAAAGTAATAAAAACAATAAAAGCACCTAGAAATTTAACTTTATGTACTGATGATAGAGAGGCTGGAGATCTTTTAAAAGAAGGAAGTGTTAATCATTGTGCAGAGGTAGCTGTAAAAGCCGGATTAGATGCTGTAGATGCAATAAAAGCAATAACTTTGAATCCTGCTCAAGAATACAAATTGGATAAAATAGGAGCTATTGCACCAGGTTATTTTGCAGATATAGTAGTATTAGATAGTATTAGGGATTTTAATGTGGTAAAAACTTTTTTTAAAGGAAAGTTAGTAGCAAAAGATGGAAAGCTAGTAGAAGAAATTACTTCTAAAATTTTAGAAGTAGAAGAGTTAAATAGCATTCATTTAAAAAATCTTAAATTAGAAGATTTTATGATAAAAGCTCCAATAGAAAATGGAGAGCTCGAAATAGAAGCTCTTGTTTATTTAAATAAAAATGATTTATTAACAGAAAGAAAAAAATTGAAAGTAAAAGTTTTAAATGAGTATGTTGATATTTCAGATTCTCCAGAATTAAACTATGTTGCGATAATAAATAGACATAAGAAGATTGATAATATCTCACTTGGAGTAGTAAAAAATTTTCATTTAAAAAAAGGAGCAGTAGGAACAACCTATTCCCATGATAGTCATAATTTAACAATTATATATAATAATCCATTGGAAGCACTAATAATATCTGAAAAAATAAAAGAAATAGGAGGTGGTATTGTAGTTGCAGAGAAAGCAAAGATTTTAAAAGAATTACATTTACCAATAGCAGGAATGCTATCTAAAAATTCAGCAGAAGTTTTATCAGATGAAATAGAAGAAATGAATTCTATTTTAAAAGAAATGGGAATAGAGGCTGAGTCACCTATAACTAGACCTAGTACAATTGCATTAATAGTTATACCAGATGTAAAAATAAGTGATTTGGGCTTAATTGATGTAAAAACTCAAGAAATTATAAAGCTATTTGATGAACACGGTATAAATAATATATTTTAATTACAAAGGAGAAAAGATGATAGTTAAAGTAGTTTTTGATATTAATCAAGAAGAGCGTTGGTCTGTTCTTATAGGAAATTTAAAAAATGTAGTTAAGGGAATAAGAGAACTAGGTTCGGAATATTGTTTAGAAGTAGTTATTATGGGTACAGCTATTAATGGTATAAAAAAGTTATCAGGTATATTAAAAAAAGAGGAACTGGAAGAATTAGTTGAAAAAAATGTAATATTTTCAGTTTGTAATAACACAATGAAAAAATATAATGTAAAAAAGGAAGACCTTTATGATTTTATAAAAGTTGTTCCTGCAGGTGTGATAGAGTTAATTTTGAAGCAACAAGATGGGTATAGTTATATTAAACCTTAAAACAAAATGGCAACCAAATTTAAAGTTGGTTGCCATTTTACTTAAAGATAACTAATACTCTCTAAAATATAATTAGGTTTATATATGGTATTAATTTCTTTTCCGGTACCTTCACCACTTAAAACTAAGATTGTATCACAATTGTTTATATTTCCACAGGCTATGTCTGTATATAATCGATCTCCTACAATAACAATATCTTTTTTATCCAACCCTAACTTTTCAAGAGCATATTCTAGCATTATAAAATTAGGTTTTCCAAAATATGTTGGTTGTTTTCCCGTACAAACTTCAATCATATTGCAGATTGCTTTGCAATCTGGAAGATAAACTTTATTTTCAATCGGATAAACTAAATCTTCATTAGCAGCAAAGTATTTAATATCTTTTTTTAATAATTGACAAGCAGTTTCAAGTTTTTTAAAATCTAACTCTGTATCTAAAGCGATAATTAATATATCAATATTATGATTATTAAAATCAGATACCTCATTTACAACTTGGATTCCTTTATTTCTATATAAATCTTTATATTCTTCAGTTCCAATGATATAAACTTTTTGATCACTATAATTTTTTTCAATATGTGATAGTAAAACCATTCCTGCAGTTATTATTTCATCTAATTCAGATTCAATTCCAAACTCTTTAAATTTTTCAACATATTTTTTAGGATTTTTTGATGAATTATTTGTAAAAAAACTTATTTTTTTTCCATTCATTCTTAATTCTTCTATTTTTTCTTTTGCACCTGGAATAAGAGTGTTTCCAAGTAAGATTGTACCATCGATATCAAAAAGATATCCCTTATATTGTTTCATTAAATTTGTATCTCCTTTATTCTTTTTAAATCATCTAAAAGTATTTTTTTATCTGTTATTGGGGAATATTCCAAAACTAATTTGCTATTTGGGGTTTCTAAAAGTATTTTTTTTAAAATTTCGTCACCATTAAATGTACCGTGAAAAATAGACTGATGAAGATCCTTTTCTCCATCATTACTGTGAATATGATACGCTATAATATTATTTTTTAAAGTTTCTAAAATTTCATCTAAATTCCATTTATTAGCTAATAGATGACCAATATCAATTAAAACTTTAAGATTTTTTTGTAGAACTAATTTTTCAAATTCTTTTTGAGAGTAAATCATATTTTTTCCAATACCAACATTTTCAACTAGTATTTGAACTCCGATTTCTTTTCCTAAAAGTAATAATTCATCTAACTTTTTCTCAATCTCTTTTTTAGAACTGTCTTTTCTTTTAGCTTCATTTGTATGGAGAACAAGAAATTCACCATTATTTTTTTTACAACAAATTAAAGCTTCGACAAAGTTTAGTTTAAGTTCTTCCCACAAGATATTGCTACAATCAATATTAAAGAATCTATAGGGACCATGAAAAGATACATTTTCTAATTTTGCATGTTTAATTAAAAAATTAAATTTTTCTGTATGATTAAAATCTCTAGGTTCTAAAAAAAATTCTAAATTTTTTAAATCATACATTTCAATAAAGTTAAGTGTTTCTTCTTTTGTGTCATTATAAAATATAAGATCACTTACAAATATATTATTTTTCATATTTCTCCTTATTTAACTAAGTTTGTTATTTTTTCTTCAACTTCTTTTAAAGCTTGTTCTGCTTTTTTCTCACCACTTAAAATAACATCTCTAACATCGATTAATAATTGTTCTGCTTGAAGTGCATTAGTTCCTGAAAAACTAGCCCATTTCCCCATATTTTTGAGTTGTTCATTAGCTACTCTCATAAGTTGATTTTCATTTAAAAATTTTGCGATTTCACTATTTTCATTTTGGATGGCAGAAGGTAAATATCCAGTTCCTTTAGTCCACTTTTCAGAAGCTTCTTCTTCTAATAAATATTTCATAAATCTCCAAGAAGCTTTTTGTTCGTCAGAACTATCTGTCATAATCATTAACATATTTCCACCAGCAGGTAATTTTCTTTCTTTTCCATTAAATACAGGGAATTTTTCACCGATTATTTTAAATTTAGCTGTTGATTCAAAATTATCCCTTTTTCCAATTGTAGTTATAACCATTCCAAGTCTACCATTTAAAAATGTTTGGAATCCTTCATCATTAGAAGCATGTAAAGCTATATTATCTTGAACCATATCAGCTAAGTATTGATATGCTTCAGAGGATTCTTTGGAAGCAAATGTTGGAATAGTTTTTCCATCCTTTTCTATCAAAATTTTACCTCCATTTCCCTCAATTAAAGCTTGTTGAGCCCAATTATCAGCATATTCTTGAACAAATAATCCCATATTTCCTGTTTTTTCTTTTATTATTTCTGAATATTTACGAACAGTTTCCCAGTCTTTAGGAGTATTTGCTATATTTATTCCAGCTTCATTCATAAGATCTGAATTAATATACATGATTGGATTGCTTATTGAGTATGGAATTCCAACTTGCTTTCCATTAACTTGCCCAAGTTCTAATATATTTGATAAAAAATTATTACTTAAATAATTTTTATCTTCAGGAAAATATTTTTCTATAATTTCTTGAGCTGTTACGTAATCAAAATTATCATTTGCATAGTTTAAATATGAATATCCCATTTGAACAATGGCAGGTTTCTTTCTCGCAGCTACGGCTACCTGTAAATTTTGTGTTAATCCTTTATACATATCAGGGTTAAATTTTTCTATAACTTTTATATCAGAATTTTTTTCATTAAAATTTTTAACGAGCTCTTTTATTGTTCCACCGCCAAAACTTTCAGATGCAACATGCCAATATTCAATTTCGATAGGCTTATTTGATATTGTAGTTTTTTCTTCTTTTTCACATCCTACTAAAAATAGACTTCCTAAAATAATTCCTTTTAAAATATTTTTCTTCAAAATTATCCCTCCACTTTTAAATTTGTCTCTGTTTTGATATCAAAATAGCTACATTTTGCTGTATCGATTTCTAAATAAATCTTTTGATTTTTTTTTATATCTTGGTCATTTTTAATAGAAGCTTTTATATTTTCATTTCCAATAGAAACTGAGATACATTTTTGGTTTCCATAGTTTTCAATTCTTGTTACTTCTCCTTGAATTCTATTAAAAGCATCTTCAGTGTAAACTAAAATATGTTCAGGTCTAATGCCAACATATATTAAGTTTCTGTTACTTAAATTAGGGATTACATTCTCATTACTGAATATACACCTTTCATTTATATAAAGTTTTTTATTAGCAACTTTGCCTATTAAGATATTCATAGATGGAGTTCCAATAAATTTTGCTACAAATATATTTGCTGGGTTATTGTAAACTTCTTCAGGGGTGTCTATTTGCTGTAAATCTCCTTTATTTAAAATTGCTATCCTATGACCAATTGTCATAGCTTCAATTTGGTCATGAGTAACATAAATAAATGTAGGTCTATTTATTTCGTGTAGCTTTATAAGCTCTTCTCTAGATGAGTTTCTAAGTTGAACATCTAAATTTGATAAAGGTTCATCTAGTAAGAAAAAATCAGAATTTTTTACAGCAGCACGACCAAGAGCTACTCTTTGTCTTTGTCCTCCAGATAATTCTTTAGGATACCTTTTTTCTAATCCTTGAAGATTTAATATTTTTATGACCTCAGTTGTTCTTGTATTGATTTCAGTTTTGTCTACTCCATTCATCTTTAATCCGAATATTATATTATCCCATACTGTAAGATGAGGATATAGGGCATAGTTTTGAAATACCATTGCAATATCTCTATCACCCGCTTCTATATCATTGATTCTTTTATCCCCAAATAATATATCTCCTGATGTAATCTCTTCTAAGCCAGCGATCATTCTTAAAGTTGTACTTTTACCACATCCAGATGGACCCAATAAGACTAATCTTTCTCCAGCTTTTATTGTTAAGTTTAAATTGTTTACAATTTTTGTATCTCCATAACTTTTTGATACATTTTTAAATTTAATTTCGTTCATATTTACCTATCCTTTTACTCCTGATTTTACAAAACTCGTCATTATTTTTTTTTGGAAGAATGCGTACATAATAATTGGAAAAATAATTGTTAATGTTGCAATCGCCATTGTTACACCCCAATCGTTTCCACCTTCAGAACTTATAAACATCTGAAGAGCTAAAGATAGCGTGTAGTTTTTCTTTTCACTTAAAATTAATAAAGGCCAAAAATACTCATTCCATGAGTTTATAAAAAATAGTATTCCCATAGATATAATAGAATTTTTAATCATTGGTAAAATAATATAATATAAGACTTTAGTTTCTTTAATTTTATCTAATTTAGTTACTTCAAGAATAGATTTAGGGATTCCTTTCATATTTTGTATAATCATAAATATTCCCATTCCATCAGCTAATTGAGGAAGGATAACTCCTAAGCTTGAATTTAAAAGCCCAATCTTAGAAATCATAAGATAATTAGGTATCATAGTTACTGTAAAAGGAACAAATAGAGTTCCTAAAATTAGAAAAATTAAGATTTTTTTACCTTTAAAATTTTTAAAAGTTAAAATATACCCAGCTAAAATACTCGTGATAATTTTACCGAAAGTTATAGCAGCAGATATAAAAAATGTATTCCATATATATCTTAAAATATCTACGTTTTCAAATATATAAGTATAATTTCTAAATGTTATAACTCTGGGAATTATACTTAAAGGATCTGCAAAAATTTGACTCATGCTTTTAAAAGAGATTGATAACATATATATAAGAGGAAAAATTTGAATTCCTATAATTAGTAAAAACAAGACATGCCACTTACTTTCTTTAATTTTCATAGTAAACTCCTTTTTCTAAAACTTTAATCTTTATAGAAATTAATATAAAGAAGAAAAGCATTGTTATAACAGAAAGTGCTGAAGCTCTTCCTGTTTGAAAAAATGTAAATGCATACTGATAAATACTATATACAAGGTTTGTACTACCATTATTTGGTCCACCTTGAGTTAAAACATTTATAGGAACAAATACCTGCTGTAATCCATATACGATTGTCATAACGATAACATATAGTGCAGTTGATGATGTCATTGGGATAACAATATATAGAAATATTTGTAAGTTTGAAACTTTATCAAGTTTAGCACTTTCTATAAGTTCAGTAGGAACTTCGAGTATTCCAGCTAATAGAAGAATTAAATTATAACCAAAAATTTTCCAAGCAGTTATAAGAGTTATTAAAACCATTACGAGACCATTAGTTTTTAACCAAAATTGAGGTTTTAAATTTAAGAGCTCATAAATTTTTGATATAGGTCCAATCATAGGATTAAATACCCATATAAAAATTAGAGAAGCTACAACTAATGAAATTATACTGGGGAAAAAGAACATAGTTCTATAAAAACCTTTAAATTTACTCACTAAAAATGCTAAAACATAAGCAATAATATATGGAAGTATAAAGTTAAATACAATTAATAAACCTATGTATATAAGAGTATTTATTAAAGATTTATGGACACTATTTTCTGTTAATATATCTGTATAATTTTCAAGTCCAATAAATTTTTTATTTTTACTAATCATATTCCATTGAAAAAAACTTAAATAGAAAGTTTTACAAATGGGATAAAAAATAAAAATGGTAAAAATGGTTAAAGCGGGCATTAAAAATGCTGTTGCTAAAAGTGTTTCTTTTTTTTTCATTATGTCTCCTTAAATTATTTCTTTCTCAAACTCAAAATATAATATCAGATAGATGTTAAACGAAAATCAATTTAAGGTAAAAGTATATTTAAATTTGTAAAAAAATTGTGAATTTACTGAAACTTTTTATTTTCCTTATGTTTAATTCATGATGAAATTAATCTACTATTTAATTAACAGGTAAAATATTACCATAAAGCTTTTTTGTAAGAACTGATTATATATAGAGCCAAATTAAAATTTTCAATTTTAGCTTCTAATAAAGTTAAGTCATAGCAAAATGTTTAAAATTTTTATATAAAAATAAAAAAAGATAGCCTTCAAAAGTAGAAAGTTATCTTTTTAATATTAAAAACTTATTTAGTTAAGAAATGAGTAACAATACTATTTTTTTCTAGAATTCCTTCATTTCCTTTAAAATGAACTACTATAGGACCATTATTTAACTTAATTCCGTCAGCTGATACAGCTCTAGTTAAATTATATGTTTTTTTATTTGAGTCTGTAAAGGTAGCAGTTTCCCAATTGTCATTTGTAATAAGAGTTCCAATAGTTTTATTACTATTAGATATTAAAACAAGTTTTTGATTTTCATTAATTTTAGGAGCTATAAGTGATTGATTTAGTGGAGCTGATACCTTTGAGTTTGATTTTGAGGTTAAAGGTTTGCACCCAGCTAAAAATATAAAAGTTGTAATTAATAATAAAATTTTGAAATTCATAAATACCTCCTAATTTTTATAAATTTAAACTATGTACTATTTCTCAAGTATAGCATATTTTTATATTAAATTTATATAATTAATCTTAAATTTTTATTAGACATAGTGTCAAATTCTTTTAAAATTTCAATTTGAAATTTTAAAAATTCTTCTCTTTTCTCATTGATATTTTGAATTTTAGATATAATTTCAAATTTCTTCATGTAATATTCAATTCTCTTATTAAAAAAATTATTTTCTAAAAACCATTCTAGTAAATCTATTTTTCTTTGTTCGTCATTGTATTGTTCCATTGCATTCCCCTTGATTGAAAAATTTAAACAAAACTTAACTATACTTTTTTTGTATGTTTTAAAGTTTATGTATATAAACATTATATAGAAATTATGTTTAATTTTCTATTTGAAATTTAAAAAAAAATTTTTTATTAAAAATTTCAAATTATCTAAAGAAAATAAAATTAATAAATAAATAAAATTATACATAACTTTTACATAAAATTCATAATGAATTAACATACATAGTATAAAGTATTATTCGAGGAGGGATTATGAAAAAAGAACAAAAATTAACGGGTATTTTATTTTCAATACCATCATTAGTAATACTAATAACATTTTATATTTTTCCATTAATGAAAACTATTTTATATTCTTTATCATTCACTGATGCAAAAGGACAAATAGTAGAATTTGCTGGAATTGAAAATTTTTATGAACTATTTACAGATTCAACATTTCACGAGAGTATTTTAGTAACTTTAAAATTTTCATTTATAACAGTTTTATTTAGCATGATAATATCTTTATTTTTAGCAATAATATGTAATGAAAAATTAAAGGGAATAAAGCTATTTCGGATTATTTTTTCATCAAGTATGGGTGTATCAGTATCTGCAAGTTCAAGTATAGTTTTATTTTTATTTCATCCAAGCGTAGGATTAATAAATGATATTTTAAATTTATTTGGAATTTTACCAATAAATTGGTTTACAAGTTCAACTTATGCAATTTGGGCAATTTCTTTTGCCACAATTTGGATGAATATAGGATTTGGATTTTTAGTTTTAACTGCAGGATTACAAAATATAAGCCAAGAAATAGATGAAAGCTGTGAAATAGATGGAGCAAACTATTTTACAAAACTTTTTAAAATAACGATTCCATTATTGAGTCCGAGTTTATTTTATTTATTAATAACAACAACATTAAAAGCTTTTCAAAGTTTTGGTCAAGTAGATATGTTAACTGGTGGTGGACCTGCAAACTCAACTAACTTTATAGTTTATAGCATATATAAAACAGCGTTTAGTAATTATAGATTTGATTATGCTAGTGCTCAAGGATTATTTTTACTTTTATTAATTACAGTTATAATGGTGATTAAATTTAAATTGGAAAGGAAGGTGCACTATCAATAATATGAAAAAAAGAATTATCTATACATTACTTATTGTTTCAGGAGTTATAGTATTTTTTCCAATAATTTATTCTCTGATAGCAAGCTTTATGACAACTAAAGATATTATGAGTGGAAAACTTTTACCATCTAAGATAGATTTTATAAATTATAGAGAATTGCTTAAAAATATTCCAATACTTCAGTTTTTCTTAAATAGCTTAATAACATCAATAGTTGCAATGATTTTTCAAGTTATTATATGTAGCTTAACAGCATATGCTTTGGTTTTTGTTGAATTTAAAGAGAAAAAATTAGTTTTTTTACTAGTAATGGGCTCGATATTTATACCTTGGGAAGCGATATTTATTCCAAATTATTTTATAATTTTAAAAATGAAATTATTAAATACAAAAATAGGAATTATATTACCTTTTTTAGCAAATGGATTAGGAATATTTTTAATGGTTCAACAATTTAAAACATTAAATAAATCTTTAATAGAAGCTGCTAAAATTGATGGATGTAGCCATGGATTTATATATTTAAAAATAGTTTTACCTCTATCCAAAGGAATTTTAAGTACTTGGGGAATTTATTCATTTTTAAATATTTGGAATATGTATTTATGGCCATTAATGGTATCTACAAGGCCAGACTCACGAACCATTCAAATTGGATTAAAAATGATAAAATCAGAAGAAGGAACAAATTTTGGAGTTTTGATGGCAGCTGTTGTCATAGTAATAATACCATCTTTAGTGGTTTTATTTTTGGGTCAAAGTCAACTTCAAAAAGGTATGACATCTGGAGGAGTAAAAGAATAATTTAAAATAAATTAAAAAATAACTAGGAGGAGAAATGAAATTAAAGAACTTAGTAGCATTTGGATTAACATTTTCAACGGTTATATTTGCAAAAGAGAAGGTTGTATTTTGGCATTCAATGAGTGGACAGCTTCAAAATAGTTTGAATAAAATAGTTACAGACTATAATAATTCACAAAATAATATTGAAATAGAAGCAATTTATCAAGGATCTTACGAAGAAACAATAGCTAAATTTAAAGCTATTTCAGGAACAAAAGAAGCACCTACCTTGATTCAAATGAATGATATTTCAACAGCATTTATGTATAAAAGCGGAGCTATAACTCCAATTGAGAAGTTTATAAAAGAAGATAATTTTAATGTAAATAATTTAGAGGATGCTTTACTGAACTACTATAGAATTGGTGGTGAATTATATTCAATGCCGTTTAACTCATCAACAGCGATATTAATTTATAATAAAGATGCTTTCAAAGAGGTGGGATTAGATCCAAATAGTCCACCTAGAAGTTATTCTGAATATGCTGAATATTCTAAAAAGTTAACAAAGAAAAATAGTAATGGTTCAATTGAAAGATATGGTTCAGCTATGATTATGTATGGATGGTTTATAGAGCAATTTTTAGCTAATGATAATAAATTATATGTAAATAAAGAAAATGGAAGAATGGGTGAAACTCCAACAGAAGTTGCCTATAAAAAAGATTTACCTCAAATTTTAGAATGGTTAAGAGGTATGTATAAAGAGGATTCTGCAACATCTTATGGAAGAGAATGGGATTCTACTAGAACAGCTTTTGCATCAGGTAAAGTTGCAATGTATTTAGATTCTTCTGCTGGAATAAAAGGGATTATCAATAATTCAAATTTTGAAGTAGGAACAGGATTTATTCCAAATGCAAGTGGAGAATTTAATGGAAGTGTTGTTGGAGGAGCATCTCTTTGGATAACAAATTCCTCAGATAATGATATTCAAAAAGCTGCATGGGATTTTGTAAAGTATGCAACATCTAAAGATGTCCAGACATATTGGTCAATTAATACAGGATACTATCCTGTTAATAAAGGGTCTTATGAAACTTCAGAGATGAAAGAAAATATGGAAAAATATCCACAATTTAAAACAGCAGTTGCTGAAATTAAAGAAACTAAACCGTCTTTTGCTACTCAAGGAGCTATTTTAGGTGTGTTTCCAGAGGTAAGAGAGAAAATGGTTGAAGCAATGGAAATTAATTATGAAGGAAAAACTTCTATTGATAAAATAGTTGAAAAAGTTGTAATTGATTCGGATAAAATAATTCAAAGATACAATAGAATAAATAAATAAAATAAAAAAATCTCTATTTTATATAGAGATTTTTTTATTAAATAGATATAGGGGGTAATCCTAATTAATATTTAATAAAATCAAACATTTTTGTTTAAGACATATTATAGCCATATTTTTGATGTATTATAAGTTATATCAATAAGAGCTAACTAATAAAATAATATACAGGAGTTGATTTTATGAAAAAAAATATTAATAATACTGATTTTCTAGCTGCTATAGGGGGAATAAAAGTTAATGGTACAATTTTTTTGTCAAGACAAGTACCTTTAAGTCTAGAAAATATGGAAATAGTATCAAAAGATATTAGCGAACAAATAGAACAGATTTTTAAAAATACTCAAAATTTATTAGAAAGTATGGAATATTCATTAAAAGATATAGTAAAAGTTTCAATTTATATGAAAAATATGAATGATTTTATAAAAGTAAAAAAAGTTTATAGGAAATATTTAAAAAATATTAATCCTGCAAGAACATTATTAGAAGTTTCTCATTTACCAAAAAATTCTAAAATTATGATGGATTTAGTTGCAGCAAAATAAAAAAGAAAAGGAGACTAAAAATGAAAAAATTGTATAACCTACTTGGAATTGTGGTATTAGCAAATATAGGAATAATTTTTCTAAAGAGTATATAAAAAGCTAGATTAATCTAGCTTTTTATAATTCATCTAAAAATGATTTGTTATTAAAGATAAAATCACGTACTACAATAGATGTTTTAGGATGTTTTAGCATCTTTTGAAATATTTGTATATTGAGTTTAATGTTATTTAAAGTATTTAGATTTAAATTATTATTAAATTTAATTCCATAATATTTTGATATTTCAAAAAGCTTTGGCCATCTATTTCTACCATGAGAATTTTTTATTCCTACAGTGCTAACATTTGTCAACATAGTACAGAATTGAATTTTAGCTCCTAAATTTAATAAATGGTTATAAAGTTTAGTGTTGTATGAAACAAAATGTGATGTATCTTTAGAAAAATTTTTAAATTCTTGTAAATTATTAGTGTTTTTAAGTTCTTCTAAATAGATTATCTCTCCTGTTTTTAAATTAAACCCAATCTTAATAGCACTGATATAAAGAATATCTGAGGTTATATCTATATTATTATTACTCAAAGAAAAAAATATTATTTTCTTATAGTTTTTAGAAAGTTCTAATTCTTCTTGTTTTGTAGAAGATAAAGTTTTACTAGTCACTTTTTTTGATGTTGATATAGTTTTTTGATTATTTTGACTTTTAATATTTGATTTAAATTTTGAATTTTTTATATGAAAGAAAACTACTACTATGATAATAATTATAAAAATAATATACAGCATTTATAATCTTAAACTCTAGTTAGCTTTAATTTTAATAAGCTATCAGTAGAATTTTCAAAATTTATAGATTTTAATTTAAAATCTAATGCTTCTAATTTGGGTAGTAGTTCTTTTGTTATTTTTTCACATAATTCACTTTCTGATAAATACTCTCTTTTATTTAAGTCGTTCAAATAAATCCCTCCCGAAAAAATTATATATGTATATTTTATACTAATTTGTAGAAAAAATGAAGTTAAAATTTAAAAAATTATATTTGCAAATTATGAAAGAAAAATAGGTAACAAGTTTCAAATAGTTAAAAAATAAAAAAATGATACAATTAATTTATCAGAATAATAATATATAAGGGTGGTTTTAAAATGAATAATGTATCAAAAAATATTTACCTCACATTATTAGTAATTGGAATAATTTTTAGTTTAATTGGAGTGTTTGGTGTCTTTAATCCTTTAATGTTTTCTATTTATTTAATTGAAATTTTAGCTATATTTTTCTTTATGAATGGAGTTAAGAATTTAGTAAAAGGAATTCAGTTAATCAAAAATCCAAATGTTCATTGGAGTTTATTTATACTTTTAAGTATTTTAGAAATTATAGCAGCACTATCGCTTTTAATAACTCCATTTTCAAGTCAAATTTTTATAATAATTTACATTGGATTTATTATGCTATTAAAAGGAATATTTGTTGTATTTAATAGTTTGTTTCATAAAAATATTTTTCCGGGATTATCTAGTGTAACTTTTAGTAATGGATTGATAGATATCTTATTTGGAATTTTATTAATAGTAGTTCCATTTATATCACAACAGTTCATTTTTTTATGTGTAGCTTGGTATATTTTATTTAGCGGCATAAATTTAGTTATGATGAGTTTTTCAATAAAAAAAAATATTTTATAATAAATAAAAAAATTAAAAAGTAGAATTTCTTATATACAGAGATTCTATTTTTTTTTAAATAGAATTAAAACAAAAATAAAGAAATTGATCATTAACCTTGTATAAATACTCAACAGAAGTCACCAGAGTGCACGCTTAATAGTTTCTAACATTTGCCTTGGCAAA
>ERZ772855.332-NODE-332-length-58255-cov-4.772096_pt1 | contig 58255 bp, 67 predicted proteins | sample MGYA00511900_ERZ772855 | MGnify/ENA primary metagenome ERZ772855 (study PRJEB29015, sample SAMEA2737701) | human gut metagenome | biome: human gut; feature: human-associated habitat; material: faeces | place: China | collected 2012 ... | reverse complement strand
GGCGAGGAGCTTAGTACCGTTGCGTTGAAATAGAGTGCAAACGACTTGCGTAATAATAGGTAAGACGATCTTCTTTTTTTCATAGATTTATGCAAACACACCAGTTGTAAAGTGTTCGCATAAACTACTGCTCTTCGTGAGCGAGTGCCGCAGCAACAAAGCCTTTGAAAAGCGGATGCGCTTTATTTGGTCTGGACTTGAATTCCGGATGCGCCTGAGTTCCGATGAACCAAGGATGATCCGGGATCTCGATCATCTCAACGATGTGACCGTCAGGAGAGAGACCAACCAGTTCCATACCATTATCTGTTAAAGCCTTACGGTAGTCATTGTTGACTTCATATCTATGTCTGTGACGCTCATGGATGTATTCTGTGCCATAGAGCTCATAGGATTTGGAATCTTTGCTGAGTACACATGGGTAAGAACCAAGTCTTAATGTTCCGCCGAGGTCTGTTACATCATGCTGATTCGGCATGATATGAATAACCTGATGGAAAGAGTTTGGATTGAATTCTGAGCTGTGGGCATCTGCATAACCAAGGACATGTCTTGCAAATTCAACGATCGTGAGCTGCATACCGAGACACAGACCAAGGTAAGGAACCTTTTTCTCTCTTGCATACTGGATTGCGGTGATCATGCCTTCGATACCTCTGTCACCAAAACCGCCCGGAACAAGGATTCCATCGACGTCACCCAGTGTTTCTTCCACATTTTCAGGAGTTACAAGTTCGGAATCTACCCATTTGATCTCGACCTCGGCATCGTTTGCAACACCGGCATGCTTTAAGGATTCAACAACGGAAATGTATGCATCATGCAGTGAGACATATTTGCCGACGAGAGCAACACGAACCTTTTTTTCCGGATTCTTCCAGGCAGTGATCATATCATTCCATTCCTTCCATGCATGTGGTTCCGGAGCAGGACAATCCATATGTAAGCATTTGCATACAACATCAGCGAGATGCTCTTTCTCCATAGCGAGAGGAACTTCATATAATACATCAACATCCAGATTCTGGATGACATTCTGGCTAGGTACATTACAGAATAATGCAATCTTATCCTTTAAGCCCTGATCCAGTGGATAATCAGAACGGCAGACCAGAATATCCGGCTGGATACCCATTCCCTGCAGGTTCTTAACACTCGCCTGCGTTGGCTTTGTCTTTAATTCACCGGAAGCTTTCAGATAAGGAATCAGAGTAACGTGGATCATAATGCAATTCTCATGTCCGACATCATGTGTGAACTGACGGATCGCCTCTAAGAAAGGCTGGCTCTCGATATCGCCGACTGTACCGCCAATTTCGATGATCGCAACCTCGGTATCCTTTGCATCCGGATTCCGATAGAAGCGCTCTTTGATTTCATTTGTTATATGTGGAACTACCTGTACGGTGTGTCCGCCGAAGTCGCCGTGGCGTTCTTTCTGTAAGATACTCCAGTAGATCTTACCGGTCGTAACATTCGAATTCTTATTCAGACTTTCATCGATAAAACGCTCATAATGACCAAGATCCAGATCAGTCTCCGCACCATCATCGGTTACGAATACTTCACCATGCTGGATCGGGTTCATAGTACCCGGATCCATGTTGATGTATGGATCGAATTTCTGGCTGGTAACCTTGTAGCCTCTCATTTTGAGCAGACGACCAAGGGAGGCAGCAGTGATACCTTTACCAAGACCGGATACGACACCGCCTGTGACAAACACGTACTTAATAGGCATAATAATTTCCTCCTGATATATTCTAAAAACGCATAGACATACGCTCTCATTAAAAAAACACTCATTATTATACGAGAGCATTTTTCAAAAGTCAATCAGCCGTATCGAAAAACAGGATGTATCCGGCATAAAAATATGGTATGATAGTATATAAGAAGTCAAACTTAATAAAATTATGGAAAATTATTCACGAACTTTAGAAAATAAAGTGAAAATTATACATTTGACAGGAAAATGAAGTGAGAAGACGGGAGATCTCGATGGGAGCAATTCAGTTTATCCATATCAGTGATGTGAATATCGGACGAAAAGCAGACAAATTACTGTTCGGACAGACCTGTGAAAAGGACGGGATAACGACCTTGAAACAGGTTGTTTCTGATGCAGGAAAATTACAGGCTGATTTTGTATTTATCACAGGGGATCTCTTTGACCATCCGGCAACAGAAGAAGATCTTGCGTGGATTGATGAGATATTTCTGCCGCTTGATAAAACGGCGGTCATTTATTGTCAGGGAGATCATGATTATATGAAATCAGATAGTGCACTTACGGGCTATTCTTTCCGGTCAAATATTTATGTGGCAGGCTGCAGCGAGTATCGGAATCCGGTTCCGGCAGGCTCTGCAATATATGGAGTAAAGCATGAAAATGCAACTGCCATGATCGATGTTATCCGGTTTCCGAAAAAAAATGCGGTACTTTATTGTGCCGGCTATTATAGTGCCGGAGTGCAGATGGCAGTTTTAGATGAACTGACACCGGCGGATGATGAGATGACAAATATTCTGCTGGCTCATGCCGGAAATCACGGTGCGATACCGATCGATTATCCGACGATCCGGAAAGCAGGATTTGATTATATCGGATTAGGACATGAAGCTTCCTATAAGAATATGTACAATGGCAGGATCTGCTATCCGGGGGCACTGGAACCGGGTAATAACAGGGAGACCGGACCGCATGGCTATGTGCAGGGAAAGTTATCAGATGGCGTGGTATCGGTACGGCTTGTGCCTGCATCACAAAAGGAATATAAGACGATCCGCTATCCGGTCAGTAATTATATGTCAGATGAAGAACTGGCAGATGAATTGCATCGTATTATTGCAAGAGAGGGAGAAAAAAATATTTATTCGATCTATCTGGTACGACCGGAAAAATGTGAGAAGACCTTTCATTTGCAGGAGGCACTGGCCACTTACCGGATTGCCGCGCTGATCGGAGAAGTGTATCAGCGTGAGGATTATGATGAATACAGAAAAGCAAACCGGGGAAATGCATTTGGACGATTGCTTGATAAACTGGATGCCGACTCTCCGATCCGGGAGGATGGGGCGAAGCTGGCAGTTGACCTTGTTATAGAACGATCAAAGATATACACCAGAAGCAGCCGGAAAATGAATGACCGGCTTTATGAGGAAACGATCCGGGTAGTGCTTGAGAATCTGAAACAGGATATGGATAAACTCCGTACCTCAAAGGATATTCAGGAATATGAACAGGCAAAGGAACGGCTGGCAGAAAGTCCGGATGTACTGGAACGCTTAAATGAAGCATGGGCAATGGAACGGAAGAACAAACTGGAGCTTCTGACTGCCCGGAACAATCAGGCGCAGATCGTACCAAGACACAGAAGCAAATGGATACGAACCGGTATCCGTGCCGCCATTGTTCCATTTGTCATATTCTGTATCATGGTATTGTTCCTGATGCCACGGGCGTACATTCAAATGTCAGAGCGTATGAATGGTACAGATGTGGTTCGTTTTCTGGTTACATCAATACTTGCAATCGTGCTCTGCTTTGTGGTCGGTTACGTATTTGCGCGACTGATCGATCAGAATAAGGCAGACGGAATACGAAAAGAACGTGCAGATGCAGAACGGCTTGAACGCGAGTTGGCTGCAAAAGGCGAGCAGCTTCACGAAGTCAGAACCGGATATCAGTTACAGGACACGAAGCGGCGAGAAATCCAGTCGGATGTGAATGCCAGAGAAGATCTTGTAGCGCAGACGATCTACAAGCTTCAGGTGATGGAAGAAGCGATGCGGATGTTAGAATAAAAAGAAAAAGGGCACTTGAAAAACAGGTACCCTAGGATACTAACATATTTGCCAGCAGGATACTTACGACGATCCCTGCACCGAGAGACAACAGGGCGCAGGGGATGATATATCGGGATTTGCGGACTTTGGCAGCCATCAGATATACAGACATCGTATAGAATAAAGATTCCGTACAGCTAAGGATAATGGCAGCGGTGAGTCCTTCTCTGGAATCAGGTCCATAGTCGTTAAAGATATTTAGCATCAGACTGGTGGCAGACCCGGAGGAGAACAGCTTCGTTATAATGACGGGGATCACACAATCCGGGGTATGTATGAGAGAAGCAATCGGCTTCAGCGCGGTTGTGATCAGGTCAAGGGCGCCGGAATCATTCAAGATTCGCACAGCCACAAATAGGCCGATCAATGTTGGAACTAATTCGACTACGATCTTCATTCCATCAAATGCCCCATCAATAAAATCTTCATAGACATTCGTCTTTTTAATACAGCCATATAACACAACAGCAGATATGACCATCGGGATGATACTGTTTGAGATTGTTGTCAGCATATTCATTTTCCCCTCTTATTTATAATGACAGCCAGCAGGACGGCAACGGCGGTGGAGCAGACCGTTGCGATGATGCCGGGCAGGATAATGGCGGTAGGATGTTCAGAGCCATAGGTTGCACGATAGGCAATGATATTTACCGGGATCAGTTGCAGCGAAGAAATATTCAGAATCAGGAAGACGCACATCTCACGGCTGGCAGATTTGCTTCCCTTGTTGTCCTTAGCCAGCTCCTGCATTGCCTTTAGTGCCGGCGGTGTTGCAGCCCACCCAAGCCCTACGATATTTGCAATGATATTCGTACACATATATTCATATGCCGGATGCTCCGGGGAAAGTCTCGGGAATAAGAGCTTCATGACAGGGAACATTTTCGATGACCATTTCTTCATCAGACCGGTGCGTTCTGCGATCTTCATAATTCCACACCACATCGTAACAATTCCAAGCATGGTAATACAGAGTGAAACGGCGTCACTCCCGGCATCAATGATACCTGCATTCACATCTTCCATATGCCCGGTCAGAAGTGCGGTGATAATACCGACTAAGATCATGGCAGCCCAGATCAGATTAATCATAGAAGCCCCTTTGATTTTGCTTTTACATAATGAATATATGCGGGAATATGGGGGAAGTATGCTATAGTATTATCAATTTTTAAATCCATACAATGTGAATTTTATATATTCTATATTGCAATAATATCAGAATAACGATAAAATAATGATAATATATTAACGACAAGAAGCATGAAATAAAAAGGAGTGATAAAAATGATACAGATTAGACCGGTTTCAGATCTTAGAAATAAGTTCCCTGAAATTGAAACAATTGTGAATAGTGGAAAGCCTGTATATTTAACGAAAAATGGATATGGGGCGATGGTTGTTTTAAGTATGGAAGAGTATGCTAATCTTACAGAGAATGTTGAAATGAAACTTGATGAAGCTGACAGACAGGCAAAAGCGACAGATAAAAGACTTTCACATGAAGAAGTATTTAGCAAAGCAAGGAGTGTGATGGATGCAAGATAAAATCTACAAGCTAAGATATTTGACAGATTAAACAATCCGGTAGCGTTTGAACCATATCATTCCAGAAAAAAACGTGAATATCCATATTACCGGATCTATGTAAGAAATTATGTGATTTATTATGTGGTAATTGATGATGTTATGGAAGAACGACGGTTATTGTATGGTGCAAGAAATATAGAAAATTTGTTAAATTAATACATATAAAAAGAGCAGTAAAATTATCAGATTTACTGCTCTTTTTATATGTATTCGTCTCAATCATCCTGTAATATGTCACATTTCCACATTTTCCCCATAAAGTATAGAGAGATGAATAATATGTAAATTCAGGAGGTATATTCATTTGGAACAGTATAGAAACTGCAACAGAAATGGCGGCAGATATCCTGCTCAGCCAAATCTCATGATGCAATATGCAAATAACCGCAATGCCTCTTCCTGCAATGGAAACCGTCAGGGCACAGGCGGCTGTCCTTCCAGACAGGATCATTGCGAAACAACAAGAAAGGATGTAGAGACCTGTGGCAGATTCAGTCCGCATCCGATTGGTATGGCGTATGTGCCAAGTCAGGAATTTGGGGAACTCTATGATGCGAAAAAGGGTCTGTGTGAAGGAACCATGTTTCCAGATCTGAATCTGATCTTTTGTGGTGTAAGGGGGAAATAGGCAATGAATAATATGAACAAACAGCAGCTCTTTGCCTTTATAACAGAAGTGTCCTTCGCGTTGGATGACATTTCCCTGTATCTGGACACTCACCCGGAATGTCCAAAGGCACTGGCAGTATACAATAATTATAAAGCAATGCGGCAGCAGGCAGTCCGCGAATACACGACCGCCTATGGTCCATTGAACCGATATCAGGTAAATGACGACAATTATTTTGACTGGGTTGACAAACCTTGGCCATGGGAAAGGGAGTGTGGTTGTTAAATGTGGATCTATGAAAAAAGATTACAGTTTCCGGTAAATATCAAAGAGACAAATGCACAGCTTGCGCAGGCAATAATCTCACAATACGGTGGACTTTACACGAATTACAATAAAAAATATATTGACTATACACCGAAAAGGGTGTATACTATAATTGTAAGAAAGATAAGAGTATATGAAATACAAAATAATTTAGTAAAGGAAAGGGGTTAACAAAGGTTAACAAAGGTAAAAAGATATGACAATTTTTGAAGTAAAAAAACACATTGAAGAAAAAGGTTATAAAACAGAATGGCAGACATCTTATGCTGGAAACCAGTTCTTGGTTGCTTATGTAAATGAAATCCCTATTTTAGTCCGGAGACTTAGACCAGGTGGGGAGACTGTTAATTATTGTTTTTCCAAAACCAAAATTGATCAGTTAATCTACTTTGCAAAAGCTTATAAGTATATGATAAAAAAGGACTTTAAAGGGGTATTAGAGTATACAGATTTTCCAATGTATGCTAGATGCAATAATATCGCTGGCTGTTTCAACGAAGAAGAATATGAAAAAATAGTCGAGATGTTTCCTGATTTTGAACTGGGTCCTTATGAAGATGATCGTGTAATACAGGCAAGAAAAGAACTTCTAAAAAGCAGAGGTGTTAAATATATAAAAATGCTTACACCTCGTACTAAAAATTTAAAAATATAAGTAAAGAGAGGTAAAGAAATATGAAAATGTATCATGAAGATTTTGAATTAACGCAGGATTTGATGGATGCTATTGTTGTTTTTATGGATGATGAAATTAGAGAAAAAATACATTGTGCGCTTGCACCATGTACGCCAGCCGATTTTCTTAAAGCTTATGTTAAAGAAGATCCGGATTTTGAAGATTTTTTGTATTCTGAATTTTCTATTGAACTGTAAAAATTTATAATTAAGCCGGAGGATGCACCGGTAGAAATAGAGGCTAATATGACAAGAAATTTAAAAGCAGTTGTAACAGGTGAAATTAATGAGAAATTTTATTTAATCAAAAATGGTAAATATATAGGTTTCAATCATCTTCATGATCTGGTCGGACATGGCTATACTAATCTTAATGATGATCTGATGGATGGTAATTATGACATTTACAGAAAGTATAGAGCTGGTAAATGTGTTCTGAACATTGAATTTATAGCAGAATAAAAAGAGAAGATAGAATAAAAACTATTCAATTATTACTGCCAGGTGAGTTTTTAATAAGATTTTATGCTGTATATTTTTTCGTAGTAAATATATTATATATCGCGTGTTGTTTTTCAAAACATTAAAAGTGAAAAAACCTCTACTTACTAGGTTAGTTTCTAGCGAGTAGAGGTTTTATTATAAAATGGAATTTAATTCCGTTGTAAATTAATGCATATAGAATTTCATAGAATCTGTTTTCTTATCATATACAATATAATTTACAATATCTCGTAATGCTGCAGCTTTATCGGTCATGTTTTGGCTTGTTAAAATAAATTCATAGACATTACGAATTTTTTCGGTTGTAACAATTGTTGGGGCGGGTATCTTTTCCCTATAAGTATTTTCTAATTCATGCAACTGCGTTTCTAAGCGAGATTTATTTTCTTTGTATTCTTCGATTGTATCGATTCCGTTAATATAGGCATCTTTCGCACGGTTTATTTTCTTTTTTATTAGCTTAATCTGTTCAGCTAGAACAGAAGTATCCTGTTGATGTTTTGGAGATTTTGTAAGTACGAGTTGCTCATTCCCTTTCATAGTTTTTAAAGAATCCATAACATAGGTTTCTGCTTTTGCTACACTGATAGTATTATGTGTTCCGCACATCCCTTTCATTGCTCTACTGCAGGTAAAATAAGGGTTATATTTTCCTTGTTTATTAGCAGCACCTTTTTGATAGGTCAAAGAGCCTCCGCATGCAGAGCACTTGATCATACCTGATAACCAGTGTTTTTCACTTAAGTATGATCTTTTACTGTGATTTTGAGTTGCACTGATAGATTGATATCGTTCGTTTGCCATATTAAAAGTTTCCTGATCTATAAGTGGAGGATGTTTTCCATCTACAATAATTGTTTCACCAGTTAATTGCCTGGATCTGTTTTCGGTATTATTCCATCTGATCTTACCGATATAAAACGGATTTTGAATCATATCACATATATTTCTCGATTCCCACAGATTACCTCGTCTGGTTCGATAGCCTTGTTGATTAATAGTATAGGCAATATCAGCAAAGGATTTTTTCTCATATGTCCACATATAAAAACAAAGCTTAACCATTTCACCATAATAATCATCGATATATGGAATCGTATCTGATCCTTTTTGCTTTTTATATCCGATGGGAACTGGTGCATTGTATCCACCAGAAAGAGCTTTTTGTGTCATACCTCGTTTTACTTCTCCAGACAAACGAATGGAATAATATTCGTCCATCCATTCAAAGATACGCTCTACCAGTTTACCAATAAAGCCATCTGGTAGAGGTTCTGATACAGATATGACATCTACGTTATTCCTTTTTAAAAGAGATTTATATACGATAGATTCTTCTTGATTTCTAGCAAATCTTGAAAATTTCCATACTAAAATAACGTCAAAAGGATGTTCCTTTGATTTGCATTCAGCAATCATTTCCTTAAATTCCGGACGCTTGTCTGCTTTTCTTCCGGATATGCCAAGATCTTGGTATATTTTTCCGATTACAATATCATGTTGTGCGGCGTATTCCTGAAGCAAACGAATTTGGGCTTCTGGGGAGTATTCTTCCTGATCGGAAGTTGATACCCTAATATAAATACATGCAAGTTTAGACATCAGATACCCTCCACTTATGCATATGGTTGATCAGAAGTTGATACCCTGATGTAAATGCAAGCAGTTTTTGTCATAATGATTCTCCATTTTTTTGTATAAAAATCTATTTTTTCTAAAAATTCAACCATTTTTATTTTAAATCTCCTTATATTTTTAAAAATTTTTCCAGTAATACAAAAGTAGAGGAAGGAGGATAAAAATGGTTAAAATCATTTCGAGTTTAACGGATACATCTATTTATGCGATTGTATACATAAAAGAAAGTATTATAGTATATAATGTTAATTTTGAAGGAAATTGCAAAATAGTTAAGCTTATCTACTAATCAAAGGCGACGTTGGAAGTAATTAACCAACGTCGTTTTTTCCTTTTTGGTAATTAGAAGGTGAAGCGGTAGGATATAGTTTTTGAAATTCTGCATAAGTTGTAGGGTATTCATTAGTTGTGGTATCCTGTGATGGCTTATTAGAGGAAATACGCTGCTCTTTAAGTAATTCTTTGATTTTTCCAATAATAATATCTTGGTTATCTTCATTAAGTTCTTTGAATGCATTCCATAATTTTGTTTCTTGTGGATAGGTGTTATATGTGGGCATGTCCTCGCCAATTACAGAAATAGGAATAGTTGTTGAATCATATGAAGCATGATTTTTTTCTAATCCAATAAGGTAATCTGCAGATGTAGAAAAAATTGTAACAAGTTTTTCTACAATATCTAAAGGGGGAATGCGTTCTCCTTTTTCATAGAAAGATATCATTTTTGGAGTTAGTCCAAGTTTTTCAGATAATTGTTTTTGTGTCATATTATTTTCTACACGCAATGTCTTTATTCTATTAGCTATATCCATATTGCATACCTCCCTTCAAAATTATAGCAAAAAAAAGTTGACAATGAACTAAAAGTACTGTACTATTAGTTCATAAGAGATGTACTGATAGTACAGTACGGAGGTGATAAGATGAATACATTAATGGAACGAAGAAAAGAAAAGAATATCTCGTTAAAGGAATTGTCAATGTCAACTGGTATATCAGAAAGATATTTGAGATTTTTAGAAAAGGGAGAGCGAACACCATCTATAAAAACGGCAGGCTCTATAGCAAATGCGCTAAATACAAGCATTGATGATTTATTTAATAATTAGCCAGTTTATTAAACAAGCCATACATGAATATAAATAGAGTAGTCAAATAAGGAGGAAATGAGCATGACAATTGAATATTTCATTCCGGTAAACGGAGAATATGTAAATCTCAATACATTTCCTGAAAAAGAGCAGAAATCCATTTTAGAGGATTATGGGAGGCGGTATAAGGAAGCTATAGAACGAATATTGTCTGCCAGAGAGAGTACTGATTATGAAGAGTAGTCAAAAAATGATGAAGGGATTGGTGATTGTATGAATGAAAAAATAAAGGAAATCACAGATGCGAGAGAATTTCTTGCAGCTTTGAAATGTACAAATGATATTAAAGAGATAAAGTCTTTTGATGTTATTTATAAGAATTCTGTAGAAATCAGTTATTCGCTTGAAACAGAACTAGGAGAATTGTGTGCACGAATTGTAAGAATGCCAGATGCCTATAATGCTTCATCGATGATAAATGTATCAATATTAGATTATTTCAATTGTAATTATAAATTTAATCGGAATGTGAATTTGCCATGCAGGGTAAATTTAACAAAGGAAGCTGCTCAGCAGAAAATACAAATGAGGAAATCGAGACGATAGAAAAGCTTAAGGAGAAAAATATATGGCAGTAAAGTTTGAATTCTATTTATCAGATAAGGATGTGGATCGGCTTTGGGCGGTTAAAGAAGATAAGGGGAAAAACACATTGACCGGAAATGAATTTGCAAGGGAATTATTGGAAGGGGTGCTGCATCGGCTTCATCCTCTTACCGTTCAATATGATGAAGATACCGGATTGCGGATTCGGGAGCCGGAAGAAGAACGTACTTATCAAACAGTTAAGGAAGCAATCGAAAAACGGCAATATACATCTTATGGTTTTTACAGTGACGTAGCAAGAGCAATGGAACCTTATTCCCTGCAGGAGGTCTTTGACTATTATACAAAGGTCTTAGGCGGAGCGAGAGAAATGCGAACCATTTTGGAGGATAAGATCACTGCAGATGAGATAGCAAAAGCAAAATACCGGGGGGAACAACCGAATAATAGGATAGATATATCAAAAGGGCGTGTGCGTTAAAGGGGGATACAGTATGCCAGAAATAATCATCATAGGTCTTTCAGTTGCATTGCTAATATCTGTTATAACAAGTTTTAGTCTAATGTCACAACTTGAAACGGCAAGAAGCTGTATCGATGGATTGATAGAGTTCATGAATAAAGCTGCGGATGAGATGGACTTAATAGCCATAGAGCAGTATAGAAAGGAATTTGAATTAAAAATGAAAGATAAAGCATTTATTGAAGAAATAGATCTTTATAGCCCGGGAGAGCCGGAGCGTGAGATTCCGGATGAATCAATCTTATATGATTGGAATGGGGAGGTGCTGCATGAAGTTGAATAAGATGCGGGAAGAAATAGCAAATCAATTTATAGCAGCCCTCAAAGAGGATAAGATTCCATGGCGGAAGGATTGGTCGGCTGTACCACCAATGCCGGTTAATGCAATAACAGATAACAGATACAGAGGGTTAAATGCATTTTGGCTTTACATGACAGCCGAGGATAGAGGATATAAAGATCCACGTTGGTGCACATATATGCAGGCAAGTGATAAAGGTTGGCAGGTAAAAAAAGGTGAAAAGGGTACTAAGATTGAATTTTGGAGTTTGTATGACACAGAGACAAAGAAGAAACTGACCCCAGAACAGGATAAAGAACTGGAGTGTACACTGACACCGGAGGAATACAAGGAACGTGTAAAACCAATATCAAATGTCTATACAGTTTTTAATGCTGCACAGATCGATGGAATCCCAGAACTTGTTATAGAACATCACAATCTGGATGAAGATATGTTGATGGAAAAGAGGGACAAGCTGATCGTAGCCATGAATCTGCAGTTTAAATCCGGAGAGGAAGCAGCTTTTTACAGACCATCGGAGGATTGTATTCATATGCCGGATATTGACCGGTTTCGGAACGAATATTCATATATGGCAACTTTTTTGCATGAGGCATCACATGCGACTGGTCATAAGAGCCGGTTAAATCGAGATCTGACTGGAGCATTTGGTAGCCCGGAATATGCAAAAGAAGAACTTCGTGCAGAGATATCGTCTGCATTTACATCACAGGCACTTGGATTGTCGCAGAGTGATATGGAGCATATGGAGAATCATAAAGCATATATCCAGAATTGGATAGCAGCGTTGGAACAGAATCCGAATGAGCTGTTTGCGGCCATCAAGGAAGCTGGAAAGATATCCGACTATCTTCTGACAAAAGGTGAGTTCCTGATGAAAGAAAAGATACAGGAAAGTAAGAAGCAGCAACAGGAGCAGCCGGAGAATCAGCAGATAAGAAAAAAAGTACAAAGCAGTGGCAGGAGGCGGTAAATATGCGGAATGAATATAACAAGGTTATCTTTCTTGCATCTATCAGCCAGCCGGCTGTGATACGGACGCTGCGTTCAAATACCGAATGTGCCCAGTTTGTGCTTACAATCACAGGAACAAAAAAGCCGGGCATGATCAACGTGATATCGTATGATCCAGATTTAATAAATCAGATTCGAAATTATATTATTCCGGAAAATATCGGAAAACGGATAATGGTGAGCGGATCTTATATCTTTACGGAAGATCCGGCACCAAATGCAGCACTTGTAAATGCAACGAGTTTCGTTGCAGCGGACAATCTGATCAGTCAGGCAGAGGCTGACTTCGAACGTGAAAACAGGATCGATTTCAGCCAGGACTAATGAGGTGGGAATCATGATCGAAGAAGTGACACGAAAAGATACGATCAATAAAGATACAGTACATAAGATGTTGAAAAACAATAAGGCATATCTGAAGGGTCTGGAGGCAGAGCGAAGGGAACTGATACAGCAGCTGTCAGATTGTCAGAAGCAGCTTGCAGATCTGGAGCTGTTCGCAGATATTCAGAATGAAATCAGTATATCTCCACATATTGATCAGGCGGCAGTATCAAATGGACATACCGGTGATCCGGTTGGAAAGCTGGTGTGTATCCGGAATACAAAATATCAGTCCGTAGAGCGTGCAATAAGACATATCTATGCGGAACTGGAACGGAACCAGATGCGGGCAGAAGCAGCCTTTTGGATCAAATATATATATAACCTTACACAGGAGATCCTGCCGCTTCATTACAGCATCATGCACCAGTTATGGTTTACCTATACGGGTACATACCGTCAGATTGCACTGGAAGAACGGATCTCAAATGCCAAGATCCGTAAAATACTCGAAAACGAGGTAACAGCGGTGTATGTCATAGTAACAGCGGTAATCGATCACTATGACAAAGATCAGATCACACCGGAGCTTGCAAGAGAGATATTAGCAAAAGAGAAGGATTTTTATGAAGAGCTTACAAACGTCGAAAAGGGTAAACAAGGAAAAGGAGAGTAGAAACATGATAATAGGAATTGATCACGGATATGGATTTACAAAGACAAGCAACAGCATATTTGCAAGTGGAGTTGCAAAATTTAAAGAGCAGCCGCCGGTAACTGCAAACATCGTACAGTATAACAACATGTACTACCAGATCGGAGTCGCACCGGATGGCTTGACGACAGATAAGACAGCAAATGAAGATTATTACATATTAACGCTTGCAGCAATCGCAGAAGAATTGAAACGTTGCAATATAGTATCGGCACATATTATTCTTGCGGTCGGGATTCCACTGACCCGGTATGGAGCTGAAAAAGAAGATTTCATCAACTATCTGAGTAGAAATGATACGGTATCCTTTGGCTATGAGGATAAGCAGTACACGATCCGGATCGATCCTCAGATCTATGTCTACCCCCAGGGATATGCGGCAATCGCACCACAATTAAATACGATCAAGGGAACCTGTTATCTGGCTGATATTGGAACCGGAACTACAGAGATCCTCCCGATCAGCGGGGATCATAAGATCGATCTGAAACGTGCTTACACAATCCAGTGGGGTGTATCAAACTGTATTTCAATGATCAATGAAGAAATGAGCAGAGAATATCAGTGCGAGCTGTCAACGGATCAGATCATCGATATCATGCTTGACCGGGACATCGTGATCGCAGAGCCGGTTAAGAAGCTGGTAGTGGAACAGATCAGAGAGTGGTGTGCTGCAACCTTTGTCTTATTCCATACGAAAAAAGTAAATTATGAGATCACACAGACCTTCTGCTTTGGCGGTGGTTCCGGATTGCTGAAACGTTTCTCGGAGGAACAGCCGGATATGATCACATATATTGATGATATAAAAGCAAATGCAAAAGGCTATGAACTGCTTACAAAGGCAATCATCAGCAAGAAATAGAGGAGAATGAAATGGGTGAACAGACGAATTATAAACGGTTCCGCCTGGATCTGTATCTAAATGAAGATAATCTGGCAGATGCAGCCATCATCAGCTATCTTCTGGCACATAAGGCAGGACGGCAGCGGAATGCAGAGGTTCGTGCAGCACTTGCCTCATACGTCGAAGCACGATCCGAGGATGCGCCGGCATTGATAGAACTGGCTCATCCGGTAAAACAGACAGAGCATGTAAAGCAGTCTGAACAGTCGGATATACCGGAAGCAGCTCTTTCACAGATACTGGAACGATTAGATGCATTAACGAGACAGGTAGATCAGATGAAAGAACAGATGGCAGATGTAGAGCACCTGGATAGGAAGCAGAAGATAGAACCGCCATTCGACAGTCAGACGTCGATCGTAAAGGAACAGACGAATCTAGTACAGGAGGAGATTCCATCTTCCGACATCGATGCCGGGACAAATATGTATCCTGCAGAACAGACAGCAGAAACAAAAGAACAGGAGCAGTCTATCATGGATATATCCGATGATGTGCTCGAATTTATTCAATCACTTTAAGGAGGAAAATAGCTATGAACAAAGTAATTTTAATGGGACGATTAACAAGAGATCCGGATATCCGGTATTCAACATCCGGAGATAACCAGAATCAGATGGCGATAGCAAGATATACGTTGGCTGTCGAAAGACGGTATAGTAAAAACTCAGATCAGACAGCAGATTTTATACCTTGCGTTACATTTGGTAAATTAGCAGAGATTGCAGAGAAGTATTTTCATCAGGGTACGAAGCTTGTCGTTACAGGACGTATCCAGACAGGCAACTATACGAACAAGGATGGAAATAAAGTATATACAACAGATGTAGTGGTGGAGGATCAGGAGTTTGCGGAAAGTAAAAATTCTAATTCTGAAAACAATAGCGGACATACACCAGCTGGCAGACCAAATCCGGCAAATGCAAGTGCAGAAGGTTTTATGAGTATTCCGGAAGGTATAGAGGATGATCTGCCGTTTAAGTAGGAGGAAGAACTATGCAAGTGAGAGATCCGGAAATGTGCGAAGCTTGCCCGGAAAGCTATTGTACCTGTTATGTTGAAACTGGAATCTGCAGGGGATCAAGGCAGCATACATCTTGTTTTTCTGATAATTGTATGCAGTATCTGGGGTGTACAGGAGCTTTTTCCTGCAGCAATAGAATAACTGAAGGGGGATATTATGACGAAAATTAGAGATTTTATAGAGCAAAATGAAAACGTACCAATTTTAATTGAAACATCTGAAACAAGAGACACGACAGATCCACTTCGTAAAGAAGTATGGAAAGGAATGCTGCATGATATTCCAGAAGAATTATTGGATCGGGAAGTGATACAAGAAGGATATGGTTTAGTTTCAAAACGGAACATATTGACAATTCTCGAAATGAAAAAAGAGCGGCAACGACTTTTTGTAGACATGGATGGAACTCTGGCAGTATTTACGCCGGTTGATACGTTAGAAACATTATATGAAGAAGGGTATTTTTTACATTTAAAGCCACAGCAGAATGTTGTGGATGCAGTTAAGCAGATTATCACAAATAATCCGGAAATTGAGGTTTTTATTTTATCTGCATATTTATCAGATAGTGCATATGCGTTGAAAGAAAAGAATGCCTGGCTTGATCATTTCCTTCCGGAGCTTGATCAGAAACATAGAATATTCATGCCTTGCGGGTGTGATAAAAAACAGGCAATTCAAGGCGGAATTCGTAGCAATGACTATTTGCTTGATGATTATACTGCCAACTTGAATGCGTGGGAGCCACCTGCAAGAGGGATTAAGTTGCTGAATGGAATAAATCATACAAATGGCAGTTGGATAAAGGACCGCATCAGAATGAACCGAAACCCACAGGAATTTGCAACACTTATTATTTCTGTTATGAAAGGTAAAACGCAGATATATGATGATAAGCAAGAATTAATCAAAAGGAAACCAGAGAGAGGAAGATCAAGATAAAAATGATATGTATGAATGCACAGAGGAGTAATGGGATTGAAAGAAGAAAATTATATTAAAAATGATTTGAAGGAAATCAGATCAAGCAAAATGTGGTTAATAAAATCTATATTCTTCTCGATTACAAATGTCCTTGCAGCCATTATTATCCTTGGTTTACCAATAGCAAGTGTGGCTATTGATGTAATGGTCAGAAGTGAAAAAAATACCGAGATGATTGAATTGTATTCAATCCAGATCGACAATGCAATTTCTGGGTCTTATAAAAGTTTTCTTATAGGACGTGGAACGATAAAAGAGGAAGAATATTATTGTTGTTACCGAAAAACGAGTGATGGAGGATTGAAATATTACAAATTTAAAATGAGTGATACAACGGTCTATGAAACATTAAAAAATGGAGAACAGGCATATGTAGAGAAGATAACAGACGGTTTTGGAGAATTATTGGGATATAAGTTATATGTGCCGGAAAATACAATTATTCAGGAAATGAATTTAGCTGTTATGTAATAGAATTATAAAAAGGAGAAAATGATGGATATAGACACAGATTCGGAAGTGCGAATTGTAGTAGACAAAAAAGGTCTTTGCTTAAATAAACTCATAAACGATGGGTTAGTGCGAGTAGCTGTAGCCGAACAGGGCTATGGAGTCGCAAAACAAGGGTTTGGATTAGATAGGCTTATAGATGATCCGGATCCGACTGTGAGAGCCATAGTAGCAGGACAAGGGTATGATTTGGATCACCTTATAAACGATCCAGATGAAAATGTCCGGGCTGCGGCTGAAAAGCAGTTAAGTAAAAAAATATCAATGCAGCATTCTGAGCAGAAGGCATCACGTCCAAAATCAAAAGGCAGATCAAGGTAAAACCAGGAGGATATATAAAATGAATATTAAAATTTTAATTATGGCTATGTTGATTTTTGCATTTGTTTTTTTATTATTATCTTTTTTAATGATAAAAATACATGGACTAACTGGATTTTTTGTTGAGTTACATACAAGTTTATCAGCCATGAGAACATTAGGCTGTTTTGCCGGTATATTATTTATATGTCTAATGTTTTTTGTGCTTTTTAGTAAGGAAGTGAGCCGGGAGTCATATGCATTAAAATCGTATGATGCCGATAAGGAAACAGTGGAATACATAGTCGATGGCAATGTAACCGGAAAAATGCATTATATGGATGAATTTGAAAGTAGTGATGCACATGTGGAGGTTGTAAGGAAACAATGGTTATTTTTGTATTCAGAAAACTGTTATCTATACTTAAATAAGTGATACATGCTGATGAAGGAGAGAAGATAGACATAGGCTTTATGTTCCAGAAAACACGATAGTACAGGAAATTGATTTATCCATTGTGAAGTAGGAGGAAAAAGATATGAATAATTTAGAAAATATAGAAAATTTAGACAATGCCTTTAGGTCAATAGGTCCAGTTATCATAAAAGGTATAGGAATATTGGGATTGGTTCTTTTGGGAATCAGTATTTTAGGTAAACTTTATTATTTAATTAATAAGAAAAATAAAAAATTTCCATTACATTGCATAACAGGTGTTATTTTATATATCACATCATTATTGTTTCAATTTTTTATTAGTTATGATCCTTTTTCGGATTTAAAAATGCAGGTATCCGTGTCTTTCTATGTGGTTTTTTCAACAATGGTCATCATGATTCTATTTAATGCAAAGAAAAAATTAAGTAACAAGCCAGAAGAAAAGAAGAAATAAGAAGGTTAATAGAAGAAGGTGTTATGTAAAGAAAGGAAGGATAGAATGCCGAGACATAATAATGTATATCATTACGATGATAAGACATTTTCATCAATAAAAGCTTTAGCAGCGTACACGGGAATTAATGAAAAAACACTTACTGCTCGATTAAGACGTGGAATGAGTATGGAAGCTGCCTGTCAGAAACAATTATTTAATTGTACATATTACATGGATGGTGGAATAGTAAAAACACTTCCTCAGGTTTGTATTGATCATGGGAAAGATGCTGGGCTAGTTAGAAATCGATTGAAGCGTAATTATAGTTTAAATAAAGCATTAAACAGCCCAAAAAAAATAGCAAAGCAGGGTAAGCCGATAGTAGTAAATGGAATTCTTTATAATTCTATAGCAGAGGCTGCAAGAAAGCTAGGACTATCACATAAAGAAGGAACAATCCGTAGTAGGTTACGAGCTGGTTGGAGCAATAATGATGCTTTTAATTTTGAAGCAAAAGTCGAAAATACTAGTTCCAACTCTATGGAACGGGTATAGCATATAAATCATAGAAAAACAAAAAGTGAGTTGCTATAGACAACCCACTTTTGTGATAGCCTTTCGATTGATGTTTGGCGACGATATCGAAAAGCTGAAGCAAATTAAATTGGATTACCGGGAATAACAATCCGGAAATATCCTGTTTGGACAAGATATACATGTACATTCGCAATATAGCACATACATCGTATGCAACGTATACAGTTATAGTACAAGCACACATACACCCTATTTGTATAACAACTTACACTATTTGCCGGAAAAATGCAAGAAATATTTCTGTTTCATCATGGATCTGGGATAGAAGGAGTGGTTGTATGGAAAGAAAGAAAAAGAGAAAGACAGCAAGAAAACGATGTAATACCTGTATTCATTTTAAACTGTCTGTAAATCCGGAAACAAAGAGAAGCAGTTATGTCTGTGAACTCGATGGGAGATATGCAAAGTCTTATTTAGAGTTAAGAGCCTGCAGATCTCCTCGTTTCAAGCACAAATAAATATTGTAAACCCGACAAAGAAATACGTGTTGAAAGGAGCCGGAGGGTAAACCGGGCGGGAGTTCCGTATCACGTTAAAAGAACCTTTTCGAATGGCAGTATAAAAGCTATACCTGTGGGCGGCATGATCCATTGGCTTCGGAGGAATCCCGGTTAAAGCGTCTAGGGGACAACTATATAGAGAACGGATTGCAGTCGCTTTACATACAGGATATGTATCTGCAGATGGATATTTTGTACAGGCTGCATCTAGTGCCCGTCCTGGATGCTCTGCTGCTTCATCTTAACAGATCAAACAGCAGAGAAGGGGGATATTTCAAGTGAATCATACATGCTACACACGGTGTCTTATGCCAGACCTCGACCGTTTGCTTTGCAAGAAGAAATATACCTGATGAATGAAGAAGGGAGAATTATGCCCATTTTTGCCTAATTTTTCTTTCTTTGTTCATCAGGGGGGAGAAGAAATTTTGTCTTTGACAAGTACAAGGAAAGCAGATAAGAAAAAAATAGACCGGTTTGTTGTATTATGAGTTCAATTAAAAATTTCGGAAGGGGTAAAGGAAAATTTGATTGACATATACACCGCTAATAGTGTAGCATAGAAAAAAGAGGTGTATGTTATGATAATTTATAAGGATATATTAAAAAAATTAGATGAAGCTGGTTATAGTACCTATCAATTGAGAAAGGAAAAAGTGTTATCGGAATCGGTAATATCTCGTTTACGCAATAATCAAGATGTATCACTTACAACTTTGGATACGATTTGTTATCTTACCGGCTTGGGTATTGAAGATCTGGTTGAGTATAAACCAGATACAAAAAAGTGTCTTTAAAGTGTCCATAACGTGTCCATAGACAAAAACGTGTCTATAGCGTGTCCATAAAAGTGTCTGTAAAATGTCTATTTCCTGTCCATAAAAATTAATCAGAGAAACAAGAGTAGCAAGAGTAACAAAAAAAGCAAAAAAAACATGACATTAAAAATGAGTGTGTTATAATTATAATAGCGAAAGAGCGGAAGGGTAGCCGTGAAACGCTTTCGCAGGATCGCTGATCTTTTTCAGTTTACCCAAAACGAAAAGATAAGAGAAGGATAATTCATTATGGATTGTCCTTTTTTTGTGCAACTAAACGAAAGGAGTCATCCGATGGAGCAGATATTATATAAAGAATATATTCAGAAAAAAAAGGATGCATATGGTCAGGCTGCAGCTGCTTTGGAGGTAAGAGAGGATGTGTCATGGGATATGCTGCGGAGTCAGATCAATTCCGGACTGCAGCTTGGGCTCAGCCAGGAACAGGTCGATATGTACAGTACGGCATTTTATTCCTATGAGCAGATGGAAGTGATCAAGTTTGCTATATATGCAAGACTTTCTTCTGAACAGTTAATGAAGTTGTGTGATCCGAAGCTCGATGCAAAAGATATGCTGCAGGTCTTGCTGCACACGGAAGCATCGAAAGGGCTGACGTCTGCGGTAAATTCAATCGCAGCCTATATGGATGAATTACAGGAAATCAAGCAGGAGCATGCAAAAGAAGAAAAACGATTACAGGATCAGCTTCAGGAAGAAGAAAAGAAAGTCAGGGAGCTGGAAGCTGAAATAGAAAAATTGAAGACGCTGCAGCAGAAGCAGGAGATTCGGAAGGAAAGTAAGCCGGAGAAAAGAAAACGCTTTGGGAAACAGATCGATTCAGGATCATTTGATCTTGGCAGCTATATCATAAATGCTCATTTATCTGCAGAACAGATGGAGGTGCTGCGGTATGCAATCGAAAAAGAGATTGATGACAAGCTGATCAGACAAATGATCTATCAGAAGCTGCCTGCGGAGCAGCTTCGAAATATGGTGGCAGTAATACTGACGAAACGGTCGATGGAGAAGACTGAGAAGGAGGAAACAGATGGACAGTAGACAAGTAGCAATGTATCTGAAAAAAGACAGTATAGATCTTTCGGACATCGATCAGAAGCTGACAGCGATGCTTTATAAGTTATCGATGTATACACTTCTGTATGAATCTTCGTCCTTAGATGAGATCATATGTGATCTTGCTGAGATCAAGGATTTGAATAAAGACATAAGACGTATCGTACAGACGCTTGCTATCCGGTGTAACAGCATCGATCAGGTTATTGACGATACAGCAGAGCAGATTTCAAAGGCTGGATAATAGTATTTGTTCCAGGTCTTTGCAATAAATAAACAGTAGAAAGGAGGATGAGAAACTATGAGTCAGATCGTAATTGATACGGATCAGAACCGGACAGAATCTTTTGCAGAGAGATATCAGAGATATCTGCAGGAGCTACAGGGCAGAAAAGATCAGAAAAAAGACAAAAAGCAGTAAGAGGTTGATGTAATACTACAAAAGAATTTTGGGCATATTTGAAATGGCTATCTGCATATGCTATACTAACGGTAGCTAAGAAATGATATGAGTGTCACATAGACACAAAACGAAACCCCAGTAGCAGCCACTACCGGGGTTTCTACTCTTTTTACGGTTGATCTTGTCAAAAAAGAAACCATTAATAGATATTCTTACTTATTATTGGAAAAAACAGTGAAAAAAGAGAAACAAGAGAAACAAAAAAAGCAAAAAAAACATCACACTAAAAATGAGTGTGTTATTATTATAATAGCGAAAGAGCGGAGGGATGGCAGAAAAGTGCCTTTATAACAGCATATCCGTTCATATTTGGTGAAACAATAGGATGATTCGATAGGAATTGTCCTTTTTTGTTACCTGAAAAACGTAAAGACAACATAAATATAATATCTTTACAGATGGGTTAAAATGTTCTATAATAAAAACAGAAATAGACAAAGGAGTTGATATACATGGGAAAGAAAGTATTAGTAAACTTGAATATGGATGAAGATTTAAAAAAAGGATTTGAAGAAGTATGCCGGGATCTTGGAATTACATTAACTGCGGCGATTACTATGTTTGCGGCAAAGACAGTGAAGGAGCAGCGGATTCCATTCGAGCTTACGACATATCCATCCAATGAGGAGGCATTGAATCGCTATATGGCATATACAAACAGGCTGCGGGATAATAATGCAGAGAAAAGCCGGAAAGGAGAGTAAATAATGGTAACTTTAAAATTTGTGTTCAATCAGGAAAAATTGAAACAGGCAGGAAAGACAGAAGAAGAACTGTTGCAGCAGATGCGGGAACATGCAAAAAAGTATGATATAGCAGAGCCGGAACCGGGCTTCTTTGTGAAAGATGGGGAAGATGCCTTGTGTGTAATCGGCATGTATATTCCTAAAATTACAAGAAAAGATGTACATTATCTAGATTATCTGGATGAATGGACACTTGATGTAGACGGAGAGAAAGAGAACTGTATAGAGGAATCCAGATCATGGATCCGTCAGCATGAAAGACGATATGCAGGGTGATAGGATATGAGAAGAAAGCAGTTATCATTTGATATTGATACAAAGGTTGCAAAGGCAATACTTGGAAAGAGCAATTATATCAAAGCATACACAGATATTCGTACATTCATGGAAAAAGAAGGCTGGCAGCATATAGAAGGTAGTGTTTACATGAGTAATAATCCATTGAGTACAACGCAGGTAATGTACTTGTTAGATGATTTAGTATGGGAGCATCCATATCTGACCAAATGCTTCCGGGAGATTCATCAGGCAGACGTATCTAAAGTACATTCGCTTTCCAAACAGTTTGAATATGATGGAACGCCGGGCAGATTTGCAAAGTCGGAGCCAGAGCATAAAATGCAACCAAAACATAGAAGCAGATAAGAAGAAAAAGGGGTGTTAATTATGATGAAGGGAAAGAAATTAATTGTTTTTTTAATGGCAGTATGTATGATGATATCCATGTCCTTCGGAATGGTAGCTGAAGCAGCCACCACAGCAGCTTCCACACAGGAGCAGGCAGAGCTGATGGCAGGAAAGGCATACACCATTAAGAAAGGGAAATCCGGTAAATGGTTTTATCAGAACAGCAGAGGTAAGACAGATAAGAAGCAGGGCTGGAAGAAAGACAAATCCGGCAAGTATGCATACTATGTAGGCAGTAAGGGATATGTAACTGCTAAAGTGACAGGTGGTGTATACTACAAGTGGAGTGATAAAAAGTGGAAGAAGCAGACTTTAAAGAAGAACAGTACCAAGACAATCTGCGGCAAGGCTTTCTATGTAAACGAGAATGGCAAGATCAGCAAGACAACAGGATGGATGAAAGTCTCCGGCAAGTATGCTTACTATGTAAATGGAAATGGTGCAGTATCTGTCAAGATCACGAAAGGTGTGTACCAGAAGTGGAGTAAAACAGGTTGGAAGAAGCAGAAATTAGATGATTATGTTGGCGGAATTATTACTATCCAAAAGAAAGCGTTCTTTGTCGGTAGCGATAAGAAGATAATTCGGAAGTGTGGATGGACCACGTTTGCTTTAGGCTATTCTGCTGGTTCATCTTCAAGAGGTTACACAGGGACAGAGGGATCGGTTCTTTACTATGAGAGTGAAAAAGGTGCATACAAGATCAATGATAAGGGAGAAGTTCCAAAACGTCCAATGAAAAGTGGATGGAATGATACTGTCTTTGTAAAAAATGGTAAGGTGCAGATCAACAAGACGGTTGAGATTGATGGCTACAAGAATGTCTTTGACAAGAATGGAAAGCGTGTTGTACTGAAAGTGGAGGATGGCAATATTGTTCGTTCTGACAATGGGAAAGCTGTAGGAGCCGGTAATTACAAGATTGGTTCTGGTAACACGAAGACAACATATGTTGTCGATAATTCTGGTCAGATCAAAACCTCTGGTACAGTTAAAATCAATGGTAAAACGTACACTATTGGCAGTGATGGTAAAGTAGATGTGCAGAAGCCAAGTAACGGTGGTTCTGGTGATCAGCAGGATGACAAGAAGAACGATGATTCTGGCAATGGTAATTCAGACAGTAAGCAGCATGTATGCAAGTGGCTGGTTGTCCTCGACAAGAATCAGAATCCGGTACAGTCGAACTACAAGAAGCACGATGCAGTTATGGGTACTGAGAATCAGCTGATTCGGGATGCGTGGGATGAACCGATATACGCAGCACGCAAGTGGCTTGTATGCAATACCTGCTCCGGTGAACTTGGAATCGATGATCAGGATTGTGCTTATGAGAATACTGCTGAATTAGATAAACATCAGGATGCTGTTCACCATGGTGGAAATCATCTGGTAAAAAAGATTATTGATTACAAGCATCACGACGCAGAATACGCAGATGTTCCGGTAATCAAGAAAAGAGCCTACGAAGAGTGGGATGAAACCTACAAGTGTACGGTGTGTGGAGATACTATGACTGTGCATGTAGTGTGTGGAGATATTGAGGGTTCATCTGGAGAAGTAGCCAGGATTCCAAGCAAGAGTGGTGATCTTGTGTGGGATGATGGCACACTCCGGCGTACTGTAAAAGCTGGTGTGCCATATGGAGTTTATGTTAATAATGATTCCGATACCAACTACTTAATCCTGTTAAAGGATCATGGCTTTATTAAGTAGAACATCCAGAACCAAGAAAACTAAGAAGTACTGGAAATCATGAAATCTGCATGATATAGTATAATTAATTTAATAGATAAACATAAAACCTCTACAGAAATGTGGAGGTTTTGTCATATATAGTGAATTTAATAAAGCAGCCGAGGGGTGTTGCACCATATCCGTTCGAGTCTTGGAAGGGAGTGGTGCTATTATGAGTACATATGAAGAATTTATGGTGATACTCACCACTGCAATATTGATTGTAACGATTCTGAATCATAGAAAATAAGAAAAGAACACTTCGGTCTGCAAACGTATGAAGTGTTCTTAACTTTGTAAATGCTTGCCGGACGGATAGGCGCATCTATCGCTCGGCTGTCTTATTAAGCTCATTATAACAGATAATAGATAAAAATCAATGATTGCCTCTACAGAAATGTGGAGGTTTTTTCATGCACAAAACTGAATACAGCAAGGACGATAGTTGAAGCAGCCGGAGGGATGAAGAAGATTCCTCGAATAGGTGCTTTAACGCTCGTCCTTTTTTTATAGATAAAAATATTTTATAAGGAGGCATGCGGACATGTCGAAAATGAAAAGACAGTGGAAAAGAATTATATCCACAATCATGGCTGTACTCATGGTTATTACAGTCATTCCAAACAGTTTGAGCAGTTCATCGGCTGCTGAGACTGCCACACCGGGCGACGCTGATCAGGCAGGTTATGTCAGAATCGAAGCGAAGCTTCCGGAATCTGGAAAGAAAGGAGAGACCGATGTATCCGGTATCGTATATAACATATACGAGGATCCGGAATGTGAGAAGCCTGTAGGCTCTTTTGTATTATCTACCGATGGTAAGGCATATGTCAAGGATAATAAGCCGGTGATCTATGAAGAAGCGGAACAGATCAATAAGAAGAATCTGTCCAGTCTGGAACTTACAGTTGGAACGTATTATTACCGGATGGACGAAACGCTCTACAAGAGTGAGAAGAAAGTGTCTGATCAGGGCATCTGTTATGATGATCAAATTTATACTTTTTCTTTAACTGCTAAAGCAACTAAGAAAAAAGCTGTTGTATTAAAGCCGGAGATCACGGTCATAGAGCAGGCAGCTACACCATCTGATGCGGAAGAACCATCAACATCGGATGATGGCTTTACAGTAGTTGCAGGTTCCACGGAATCAACAGAGACAGCTACACCAAGTGATGCAAATGAGATTCACTTCAGCCCATTTGCACTGTTTCGGACTTTTGCAGTGAGAGTGGCACAGGCAGGTAACGGATACTATGCACGTCGTATAGGTAGTAGTTATTTTACTCCACAGATGAGGCTGCAGGATTCTGACGGTAAGGATATGTTCAGTGTATACTGTGGTGATCATAATAAGGATGCTGCAAATTATTATACTGCAGGCACAAATGGTGATCCGGTGACTTTGCATACATATGGAGCAAGCTCTGGTAGTCCATTATCGGCTCTTGGCAATAACAATGTCGTTAAGACATTATACTATGGCTACAAGAATGGTAACCGATTTGAAGAGATGCGTAAGAATCTGGATTATTACAGACATGGCACGGCAAATGGAAACACAGTAGTATTTGATGTTACAGACAAACCAATGCCTACAAATAAGTACAATGCTGATATACAGGTTGGAACGGTCAGTCTTACGAACAAGACGGTTGCATACACAAATGGTGCAGAGACTACAAAAGAGATCGGACCATCCGGTGATGATTATCGCTATAAGCATACTTATACCATTAGTAAAAGCCTGATTGCTGAGGCTGGCAATGGAGTCTATGATTTTGATTACGCATTCAACTCCGGTAAATTTACAAGTAAGACAAGTGCCGGATTTAGAAGAACCAATATTTACAAGGTACAGACCGGAGCAAACAGTTACATATTTAAAGTTCCAACAAGTGTTACCTGCTACACAACGGAAGATGCTGTACAGACCAAAGGCATCGCAAAATGTACATGGGCAAGCCATGCAGCTGGTAGTTCTGTAACACTTACTGGTGGTACATACTTCATGTTTGTAGCCAAAAAGACTTATGCCGGTACAAGCAGCATAAATGCAACTGCATCTAAAGATGGATTTGTTGCATACTGGGCGGTACCTGACAACAGTTCGATTCAGAACCTGTTTGGTGCTGAATTATATGAATATGCACTTGATATTGACATTGACTGGGAGAAAGAAGAACAGCCAAGTACAGGCAGATTTGAATTAACAAAGGAGCCTGCAGATGGAACGGATAACTGGAATTACAAAGTCTACAACATGGCAGGAATTCGGTATGTGATCTATTCGGATAAAGCCTGTACAACATCTGTTTCATCGGCTAAAAATTACAAGCGTTCAGATGGAGTGCCGGTTGGAAGTGCCACACAGATTGTTCTTTCTTACAATGGTAAGGCTTACATGGATGCATCCGGTAAGAATGTTATCTTTGTAAGCAAGGCAGCAAAGGATGCTTTCAAGGAAAGTCATGACTTGTACACATATCGGTGGTACAAAGATGATCTTGAATCTGGCAAATCCTACACTTACTATTACAAAGAAGCCGGCACATTAGCCGGTGGCAGTGGCAACAGCTATTACTATGATAATGGTACAGCAGAAACCAAAGCGTTGATTACTAAGCATTCTGGTAAGAACATTTCAGTTACGAACTTTGAGTTAAATACAAATGTGAAAAGCTTTACCTTTAAAGCTGGAGATTCCATCTCAGTTGTATCTGAAAAAACAACAGACACAAAGAAATCTTTCACCGGAAGCTTTCGAGTACACAAGGAGTACCAGACCGAGATCGCCGGTAATTCCTACTACAATATGGCAGGTATCAAATATGGTATCTACGCCAGTGAGGGTGGCAGCACTGTGACAGCAGATGCACATACGAAAAAGGTAAATGGCAGTGATGTAGCTGTACAGCCTGCAAATCGTTTAGTTCTGTCCTATGACGGTTATCCTTATATGGATGCAAACGGAAGAAATGTAGTTTTCGTAAATGCAGCTGCAAAGAATGACTATGCCAGTGCATACGGCAGTACACCGGGATACTGGTGGTACAAGACAGGACTTACAAAATCTGTAAGCTATTACTATCATGAATCTGAACACCTGCTTGGAATAAATGATCAGAGTGGAGCAGCATACTACTACAATCCGGGTGGCAAATACACAAAAGAGATCAATGCCATAGCCGGTAAATCAGTCGAGGTAACAGGTTTTACACAGGATACAGCGTACCACAAATTTACGATTAAGGTAGATGCGGATGCATCCGGTAACGCTGGAGACAGATCAATCACATCTGACACAACAGATGATTTGGTTTCAACAAAGAGTAAGGCAACCAAATCCTACAGTGGTTCTGCAGCAGCATTAAAAGGTGTACAGTTCAATCTGTACAAGGTAAGCGGAAATGGGGCAGCGTATACAAAAGACGACCTTGTAGGAACCTACACACATGATGGTACAAAGGTAGTTGCAGGTGAAACAACAGGAAATATAAAAGGAGTAGAAAAGGGCATAGGCTCCGAAGCAGAATACTTCAAGAACCTGCCGTTTGGATGGTACTGTTTAGTCGAAGATGCAGCCACAGCGAATGCCAGAGGCTTCTCCACAGCAGCTCCGGCATACTTGGAGTGCACCAGTAGTCATACAACCTTAAATTTCAAGATGTCTGATGTACGTTCCGGATTGAAGCTTAAGAAGAAGCTTGCAAATACACCGATCAACAAGCTGTGTAACTACAGCTTAGATGGCGCAGAATACAAGGCATACACAACAACCGGAAACGGAGTAGAGACAACAGATGCAGCCAATTACCTTTGCACATTCCGTACAGATGCAGCAGGAAATGGTTATGTCATTGATAGCAACAAATCCAGAAATCTGGAGCTTGCTGAGCAGGTAAATGGCAATTACTACAAGCTGGTCGGTGTACCACTTAACACATGGGTATGTATCAAGGAGACAAAGAGTTCGGCAGGCTGTGAACTGGATACAAAGGTGTACTATCTGTACTACACAGAAGACAACATGCAGCAGACGGTTACATCCACAGAGCCTTTAAAGAACGACCCATTACGAATCACAATTACAAAGAAAGATTCAACATCAGGTTCAAATGCAGGTGCAACTTCCCTTGCGGGAGCAGAGTTTACGATCAAGTACTATGATGTGCCGGTAACCGGTGCAGGAGCAGTGACAAGCTATGCACAGGTGAAAGGTAAGGCAGCGACCAGAACATGGGTATACAGAACCGATGAAAACGGTGAGCTTCACACAGTTGAACCGGACAAGTATCTGGTAAAGGATGCCAGCAGTGAATTATTCTATGATGATGGTTATGCTGTAATACCTCTTGGAGCGATCACGATCGAGGAGACAAAGGCACCGGAGGGATATACACTTGCGGGCAGTTTTTATAAGAAATCATTAGGTGGAGAAGTAGCATCCAATGAAGATGGTGTGATCTTTGTAGCTGTAAAGGATGCTCATTCCTTATCAAACTACTTTGGTGAGAATGCGATCATCAAAGAGGAAAAGGTTCTGCGTGCCGATCTTAAGTTCAAGAAGATTGCTTTAGACACGAACGAGCCACTTTCTGGAATTGCATTCAAGATCACATCCAAGACGACCGGTGAAAGCCATGTGGTAGTAACCGATGCAAACGGTATGATTGATACCTCAAAGATCAAACACTCCGAGAATACCAATGCAGCTGACACCGATAGCAAAACCATCGGTGGAACCTGGTTCTATGGAAATAAGGATGGCAATGGTACGGTTGATGATACGCTTGGAGCATTACCGTTTGATACTTATGAAATCACCGAAATCGCAACCGATACCAATACAGAATATCGTCTGATCACACCGATCACGGTAGATCTTACAAAAGAAGCTGATTATACAGATGGATACCAGTTATATGATCTTGGAACTGTAACCAATATCCCGGAGCCATATATCGGAACAAGAGCATTAGGGGTTAAAACACAGGATAACATTATTCCGGCAAATGAGAAGGTAGATGTAGAGGATATTAGTGATTATCATTTCTTAGAAGCTGGAAAGACCTATACAATGAAGGGTGTTATAAAAGATCCTGAGACAGGTAAGGCATATAAGCAGCCAGACGGAACATATTCTCTTGGACATAAAGTGTTCACAACCGATTCTGACGATACAGGATATGTCAGTGCTGAAGTACGAACACCACTTGTACTTGATACCACCGGACTTGATGGCAAGAATGTTGTTGTTGCTGAATATTTATTTGAAGGTTCGGACGATACTGACCTTACGATAAATGAAGATGGAACGGTAGATGAAACAGGCGTTTACCAGACGCATACCGGAAGATTAGTCAAGCATGATGATCTGACTTCAAAATCTCAGACCCTTTCTGTTCCAAAAATTACAAAGATATCTGTAAAAAAAGTATGGAATGATGCGGATAATGCGGATGGAATCAGGCCGGAATCAATCAAAGTACAGCTTTATAAAAATGGAAATACAAAGGTTTATGATGCTGTAGAACTTTCAGAAAAAAATAACTGGAGTTATACTTGGGAAGGACTTCCAACTATGGAAAATAATGAGGATATTATTTATGCTGTGGATGAAGTAGAGATACCGGCAGGATATGAAAAAGAAGTCACAAACAAGGAAACAAAATTTATAATTACCAATACCCATGTTCCGGACGTTACAAAGATTTCTGTAGAAAAGGTTTGGGATGATAACAACGATCAGGATGGCATCAGACCAACTACGATCAAGGTACAGTTATATGCGGATGGAAAGGCATCTGGCAGAATGGCAGAGCTTTCCGAGAACAATGGTTGGAAATATACCTGGAAGGATCTTGATAAGCAGAAAGATGGTGAAGACATTGTATATACGGTTGATGAGATCGAGATTCCGGATGGCTATACCAAAACTGTAACAAATAAGGGTGCAGCCTTTACTATTACAAATACGCATAAACCTGGCACTACTGAGGTCAAGGTAACTAAAGTGTGGAAAGATAATAATGACAAGTACCAGAAGCGTCCGGGCAGTATAAGAGTGCAGCTTTATAAGACTGTAGCCGGTGAATTAGAAGCCGTTGGAGAGCCGGTAACGCTTGATAAGAGCATGAACTGGACATATACATGGACAGACCTTGCACTACAGGAAAATGGTATAACGATCATCTATACCGTAGATGAGATTAGTGTTCCAGATGGTTATACAAAGACTGTGACAAAGGATGCTGACAGTAATATTACAGCATTTATCATCACGAACAGTAAGCCGGATACACCAAAGACCGGAGATGCATTTAAACTGATTCCTGTAGCATTCCTGATGGCTGCAGCGTTTATCACCGGAGCATTTGTGATCTGGAGAAAGAAAAGAAGAAAATAATATAATCAAACAAAACAAGTAAATAAAAGGCATAATAAGGCAACTGCAGCATCTGTCAGATCGAAAGTATCTGGCCGGATGATGTAGCTGCCTATTTTTATGTCAGCAGATAAGAAAAGGAGAAGAAAAATATGGTTTATACAAGAATGAAACTGAAAGTTTATAGAATCGCATATCTGGTAATTGCAGCCTTTTTACTGCTGATGCCGAAATTAACGGTATCAGCAGCTACAACAGAGTCAGCGAGTGAAGCTGCAGCAAACGTTGCGGAACAGGTAACCAGACCAATTAATATTCTTGTCTATATCCTGCTTGCAGTTATAGCAGCTGGCGGAGTAATTGTTCTAATCAAAGGACTGTGGTCTGAACTTATACCGGGCATTCAGAGCAGAGATATCACTTCCATCATTCAAGGTGTTTTTATTGTTGTAGTTGGATTGTTAATGATATTTATTAAATTATTTTTATCTATGGCAGGTATTTCTATTTAAGGAGGGAAGCTTATGCATATACAGAACAATATGCCTATGTTTTCCATTTCTGATATCTGGGATACGGTGTCTGCTGCAGGAAGTGAGATCTCCGATATATTTAGTAACACAGGAAGCTGGTGTGCCGAGCTTATCAACTCGGCACTTTCCCTGTATCAGAATTTTGTCAATGTAGCATTGAAGGTGATTCAATATAAAGTCGATTCTCCAAGCTTTACAGATTTCTGGACACTCATTGATCTGATTTCCAGAGTATTTGGTATCGTCGGAACGTCCATTCTTCTGTTTGCATTTTTATACCGGGTCTTTGATGAAGCTTTACAGCAGATGGACATCTGGACATTTAGCAAATCAGTGATCCGGTTGAACATAGGGGTTGTACTTGTAAATAATGCACTTACGATTGTAAAAGCAATCTTAAATGCCGGAGTTAATCTTGCCTCCGGTATTTATCGTATCGCAAGTGGAACGAGTGCTGATTTTTCAGATCCACTAGTACTTGATGATGTATCCTTCCGGCGTCTGGCAACCGGGGTATCGGGAATCAAAGGCTTTTTCACATTTGTGCTTTATCTGTTTGGGGCATTAGTGGTGATCGTATGCGGAGTGGCAATCGTTGTAGCCGTATATCAGAGAATATTCACGATGTTCATGCTGATACCATTTGCACCATTTTCCATAAGCACATATCCAATGCCGGACTGGAAGGGGCATGAGATATTTCAAGGATATATAAAAAGTATTATTAGAACGTCGATGGAGGCTGCCTTAATCACAGCAGCACTTGCGTTTTCTTTTATTCTGATCCATTCCGGAACCACGATGCAGGAGCTGTTCCCTGCTGAGATCGATGACACACAGGTAACAGTAACGGTTCATAATGCATCGGAACTGAATGTTTTATACTATTCGAGAGAGTATGGACGTCTGCCGTTTGGAACGACAAGATTTGATGACGCTGTGAATTGGGATGAGGTGTCTGATGAGGTATTATCCGTTATTAATTATAACCGGAACAACGAGGTTGTAACACAGACGGACACCGGCAATGTATTTAATGGTATCAATTCCGAAGTGTCTGCGGTGTTTGACGTGGTCGGTCTGAAAAAATATAAGAATGCGGTGATGACACTGGATGATCATGATGTATCGGGCTCTCTGTTTCAGATTGCTGCAGCGTCTTCCAACCGGCAGAGCTATCCGGCAAGCTTTACTATATACGGCGAGCTGTCATGGCTTGGAATCCTTACGATACTGCTCCGTGTTGTATTTCCATGTGCAGTTGCTGCAAGCTGTATCAAGGGTGTGGAAGGTTTATCAGCGAAGATTGTAGGAGGTTATTAATGGAATTAGATATGATAGAAGACATACAGACAATCGTTCACCGGGAATTATTTCCGGGAACAAAGACCTGGCAGTACATTTGCTTTGCGGTATCCATACTCTTTAGTGGTATTGTTACGGCACTCTTATATGGCAAGGTGGATGCTACGACAAATGGAATGATAGCAATGGGAGTCATGATCCTTCCCGGTATCCTTGCATTTTATAACAAGCATGGTCTGGATCTGTTTGAGATCATGAGACAAAAAAGGTATATGAAAGTATACGTTTATGAGAAAACAGAAAAAACCGAAAGGGGGATTTTATACCATGGACGAATGGAAGATTTATAAGAGGTGTGACCGGTTTCGGGTAAAAACACCCAGATGTGTAAATGATCTGATTGAGGTTGACAGTATATCGGATACCGGTATATTTGGATCCGGGAAGATCTATTCGAAATCATACCAGATTTCGGATATCAATTACGATATCTTATCGGATCAGGAAAAGATAGCAAAGCTGGAATGCTGGTGCCAGAATCTGAATGCCCAGCGGGTGCCATATAAGATTACAATCAACAACCGGATCCGAAATATGAAGCAGTACCGGGAAAATCTGCTTTATAAGGCAAAAGGAGATGCAACAGATTCTTTGTGCGAGGATCTGAATCATGAGATATTGCGGAGAATTGAAAGGGAACAGAATGGAATCAAGCAGGAGATGTATCTGACGATCCGGAAAAAAGCGGAGACCTATCAGGCTGCAGAAGCATTTTTTGATGCACTGGATATCGAGAAAGGATATCGTCGCATCGGATCAGATCTGATTCCACTTGATGCGACAAAAAGGCTGCAGATCCTGCATGATGCCTATAACAGTGCAGACGACAATTATCTCACCTTTGATTTTAAGGCGGCAGTTGAAAATCACGTTGATTTTATCGATTATATTATTCCGGGAAAAATCGATTTTTCACATGAAGACTATTTTATTTTCAAGAACCGTGGAAAAGAAAAGTATGGTTCCTGTCTGTATGTGAAATTCCCAATGACAGAGCAGACGACACTTTCTGACCGGTTCCTGACAAAGATCATGGACTTGAATATTCCAATGATTGCTACAGTAGATGTTATGCCGATTCCCCAGTCTGCGACAAAAAGGCTGCTGGAGCAGAAGGATTCCAAGATTGCAAGACTGCAGCGGCAACAGAGTAACAGCCGTGTCGGCAAGATGGACTTTCATTCGGAATTATCAACAACACTCCGGATGGATAAGAAAAATCTGGAGCATCAGCTGAAGGATTTTGAGAAGAACAAGCAGCATCAGTTTTATGTTATGTGTAATTTTGTAGTATTTGCAGATAACAGGATGGAACTGGATGATCGCTGTTCCAGAGTGATCAGTACAGCTACAGGCTCTGGCATGGAAGTAGATTATAGCTATATGAAGCAGCGGGAGGCATTTAATACGATCCTGCCGATCGGCGTCAAAAATGTTGCGAATGGACGAAACATGCAGACAAAAGCAGTTGCAGCCTTTTTTCCTTATAAGATGCAGGAGATATTCCAGCCTGGCGAATTATTTCTTGGTCATAATACAGAGACAAAATCGATTATCCGTGTAGACAGACGTCTTTTGATCAATCCGCATGGATGGCTTTTCGGTGTGACCGGTGCAGGAAAGACGGCTGCAGCTTCTGTTATGATGCTTGAAAATTATCTCGGAACTGATGCGGATATTATCGTGGTGTCTCCAAAAAACGATTATGGGGAATTTGCCCGCCGGACTGGAGGACGTTTTTATGATATCTCCCCACAGGCAGATGTGCATTTTAATCCATTTGCATACTTTGATAATGGAAAACGTCTGGAAATCACTGGAGAAAAAGCGGATTTTGCCTTTTCCCTTGTAGAGACGGCCAAAGGAGATGTGATCACCTCGGATGAAATCACTGCGATCGATCAGGCAGTTCAGACAGCGTATAGTTCTATTTCAGGTACGGTCTGTCTGCATGATATTTATAATTGCCTTTCTTATCAGCAGACAAAGGCTGCTGAGGATGTACGGAAGTATCTCCGGATCTTTGTAGAAGGGACATTAAATATTTTTGCAGAAAAAGAACAAACGGAACGCACCGGCAGAGTAACGGTATACGGATTAAAAAATATAGGTTCCAAGCTTCGTGAGCTGTCCATGCTTGTTATGATTGAGAGCATTAAAGAGCAGGTTTTTTACAATTACAGCATTGGGCGTGCCACTTATCTGTATTTAGATGAGCTGCCACAGATTCTTGTAACTCCGCAGCAGATCGAGTTTATCAATTCAATCTGGATGCTCTTTCGGTCCATGGGCTGTATCATTACAGGCATGGCACAGACGATCACGCAGTTATTAGATAATTACCGGACCAGGGAACTGCTTGAAAATTCGGAGTTCTTTCTGATCATGAAGCAGAAAGAGGCATCCAGAAACCAATTTGCAGCAAATCTTGGTTTAACGGCATCGGAGCTTAATTATATCTTTGAAGAAGATGAACCGGGAAAAGGACTCTTGAAGGTATCTACTGCTACGGTTCCGTTTGATTTGAGTTTGGAAAAGGATACAGAGCTCTACACCATGATCAATACGGATTTTCATTCGATCCATAAGAAATAAGGTGACTGTATGAGAGAAGAACAAAAGCGACAGCTGTCAGAGCAGCTCTCAAAAAAACAGCAGTCCGGGAAGCTGCAGAATGCGATTTTGACAGATAAGAATATTTCCGGGTTCAGGGAAAACAGTCTGGATACAACGGATATTCCGGAAAAGCAAATGGATGATGCAGAGAAAGAATATTATAAAAAGTCATCCTTTGCAGATCGGTATATTGAGGTCAGAAGTTCGGATCAGGAAAAAGAGCAGGAATTGTCCGAACGAAAGTATTTAACTGGATCTATTTTCAATGAGGTCATAGAGGAGAATGCTTCAGATGCAGTCGGAGAAAAACAGCGTAAGCTAGTTAACCGCTTCGAGAGGCGGCAGATGCGAGGAGCGGATGATCTGAGACAGGAGATGATCCGGCAACTGGGGCAGGATGTACAGGATCCGGTTTCTTTGTCCGGAACGAATCCGGATAAAGGTCAGGAGACAGGCTATAAGGAAGATACTGCATTCCTGCAGCAGCCGGAATCACAGGCAACCGGAATTTCGCTTACTGGTCTTAGAGCTTCTTCTGCTTCTAAAAAGGATGTCCGGAAAGAAGCACGAAAAGAAGCTCAAAGGGAAGCCCAGAAAGAAGCAGTGCGGGATGCTGCAGAAGAACAGGCTGAAAATGGCGAAAACGTGCTGGGACATGTGTTTTCCGCTGTTAAGAACTCAGCAAAAATAGCTGTGACTACGACAAGCAGAATCCTGACAGCTCCAAGTGCGGCCACTCAGAAGGTGAGCCGGATGGAGCAGGTTAAGAACCGTGTCATTAACATGGAGGTAGACCGGCTTGCATATGATGCAGCGGTTCACACGACAGATAAAGTAGTCCGCAGATCACTGCGATCTGTAGTCAGAGCCGTCTGGAAGGTGATCAGAGAATTTTTAAAAAAAGAACTGATGGTCATCCTGCTTTTTTTTCCGGTCGCTGTTTATTCTTTGATTGTATTGTTTCTTGTGCTTGTGGCTGAAAACAGTGGAGAAACATACCGGTTGACTGAAACAACTGCGGTAGAAAGCAGCACGTCAGGAGTCAGCTCCAGATCGGAGGCAGAGATTGTTAATGGGTATGTGTTTTATAACCAGGGCGATTATCAGAATGCAATGGGAGTCGGATCAGATGGACGAGTCAGGACGATAGCCGGCTCCGGCTGTGGTCTGACAGCGATTGCAAGTGCATTATGTAAGCACACTGGACGAACGGATATTACACCGGAGACTGTATTAACATATGCATTAAATGGTGCATCCGGTAGCCGTTGCAGCATTGTACTGGTATCTTCATCTTTAATTTCCGGCTTGTGCAGCCAGTATGGGCTTACCTACAATACGATCATCCCCAAGAGCCGGGATGAACTCCGAGCAGCTTTAAACGCAGGAAAGAGTGTGATTGTACTGCTGTCAAACCGGGCAAGATGGTGTAATGGTAATTATGTGACGAGTAATACCCACTATATCGTTTTGATGGGATATACCGAAGATGGAACAATCATGTGCATGAATCCAGCAGGAGGCACGCTTTGCTATATCACGGAGGATACTGTCGTAAACGATACCGGAACGGATACCTTTCATGTTATTTATAAAGAGTAGGAGGATTTCATGAAAAAGAAATTAATCATATTATATGGCTCTGTCCTTGTCATGTTTATTTTATGTTTTTCTTTGATGACCGTAAAAAAGAAACGGAATACAGAGGAGAAGATCGAACAGACGGAAAGCCGGACAGAGCTTGCAACAGAAGCCGGTACGGATTCAGAATATTCAGATGCGGAACAGGAAACGTCAGAAGCTGTATCGAGTCTGTTAAGTGAGGAGAATTATATTGAAACGATCAAGCAGGTTATAACAGGACAGATAAACGACCAGACACCGGTATCCAAGCAGTGCTTAGATACCTTTGACCCTGTAGGACTGACAGACATTATATCCATCGAGGAGATACCGGAGATGTGCTCTTATAGTGATCGGAAAGCCTGTTTTAACATTACAACAGAAGCCGGAACACAGAGCTATGCTGCCGGTTTTACGATTGTAAACGGTAGAATGAATTATCTGGAAATCTATTATGTTCCAGGTGCAGAAGGAGGCGTTTAAATTGACATTGAAAGAAAAGCTTGATTTTGAAAAGGACTCTTTTTTCTCTTATCTGCTGTTAAATTCCAGAGCAGATCTGATTTCAAAGGCTTATGAGATCACATTAAAAACAGCTATCTACAACCGTTTATATGATCAGCTTCCAAAGCTTACAGCAAAACAATCTGACCGACTTCTGTTGACGGATCATATTGTAGATTATATTTATTTAAAAAAGAAGAATGACCTGGAACTGCAGAAAGGGGAGATCACATCTTACTCATGGAACCGGGTTATGAAGGATTTATTATTTTAGAAAAATGCTGCATAGAGATATGCGGCATTTTCTTTTAAGGAGTGTGATGTGAATGTATCGACCATATAATGAGTTGAAAGCGGAAACCGACGCGGTGAAGCAACTTGATATCCGGATGATTGCCGAAGAAATGGGATTTACGTTTAAGAAGCGTGGATCCCATTTAGAATGTAATGAGGTATCAGGAATGATTCTGTTTACCCAGACCAACACGTTTCATAACTTTTACACCGGAGAGACTGGATCGGTGATCGATCTGGTTATGAAATTTGAAAACCGGACATTCCCGGAGGCTGTGCGGGAGCTCTCAAAGTATCTTTCCGGAGAAACTGTGAAATTTCAGTCCTATCAGTCACAGGCAGAACCCAAACCATTTTTACTTCCACCGGTTAATAAAGATTACCGGCGGGCGTTTGCGTATCTAACAAAGTCAAGAGCGATTGACCGTGATCTGGTGTCCAGACTGATGCATGAACACCGGATCTATGAAGAAGCTGATCACCATAATGTAGTATTCCTGGCAGGAGACAGAGCCGGACATATCCAGCATGGATTTATCCGTGGAACGATCACCGGAAAGCAATTCCGGGGAGATGTGCCGGGTTCTAACAAGGATTACGGATTTTCGCTGCAGGGGAATACGAACCGGCTGATCGTGTTTGAAGCACCAATCGATCTATTGTCATATAAGACGTTATATCCGGAATCTCAGGATCATCTGATTGCCCTTGGGATGCTGGCACAATCACCGGTTTATTTATACCTGAAAGAATATCCGGAGGTCAAGCAGATCTCATTTGTTCTGGATAATGATAAAAAGGGCAGAGAAGCTACAAGAAAATATGAGCATGAATTTCAGGAAAAGGGATATAGCATTATCCGGGATCCAGCAAGTGTCAGACTCTGGCAGACAGGGAAGAAAGATATGAATGAATATCTGGTTGCGATTAGACAGAGAATGATGGAACAAAAAAAGCAACCGTGCAGGAGGTGATGATGTAAGATGCAGAATTTGATTCATGAGATGAATCTATTTTTACAGGCAGAAGGAGCCTTGTTTGATCGGAGCCTGAATGATGGGGATATGGAGCAAGAGATGGAGATCATTCAGCAACAAGATGCTCACGATAAATCCATTTCTTTCTTAGAGGCTGATAGAAACTGTTTATAAAGACTTCATTGCATGAAAATAGTACAGATGCTATAATAACACTTGGGTGTTATCATAACACGGTAGGCGGTTGCCCTTCTACGGAGGGACTGTGACCCTCCGATTACATAGAAACCCATTTGGGAATCTTGAAGAAAGGAGGGCTAAGCCAATGAGTATTGTTGATTTTATTGCAGTAGTAAGCTTCGGCTTAACCTGCTTTGGATTAGGATATTCCTTTGGTAAGGATAATACAACACAGAAATAGCCGCCCCGGTCTGGTAAACTGAGCGGCTATTTCGGCTAAAAGTTATCGGGTCAACCGTCTATCGGTAACACCTTTTCTATAAGTATATTATCACGATTAAAAAAAAATGTCAAAAAATATGTAGAAACAGAAAATGGATACAGCAAAATACCACGAGCAATGTTCGTGGTTTTTTGTTGCAATTTTATAAGGGGGAGCATTCCCAATGCCCTTTTTGGATGTGCCTGCCTATTCTTGGCGACAGCCAATATTATACGGTATAGATATGTGCCGGGGGTATTAGGGGTGCTCCCCTAACAAGTTGGCATTTTGTATGGACAAAATGCGTGACTTGCTATCTTTGAACAAAGTGAAAAGGTAGCAGATAAGAAAAAAGTGTCTGCAAAATGTCTACAAAGTGTCTATAACGTGTCCATGGACAAAAAAGTGTCTACAAAGTGTCTGCAAAGTGTCCATGGACAAAAAAGTGTCTGCAAAATGTCTATAAAATGACTGCAAAAATGTCTGCAAAGTGTCCATAACGTGTCCATGGACAAAAAAGTGTCTACAAAGTGTCTGCAAAATGTCTACAAAGTGTCTATAACGTGTCCATAGACAAAAAAGTGTCCATAAAATGTCGACAAGGAGGAAATATGAAAAAAACAATCAAAAAATCATACCGTTTTGATCCGGATACGAATCGTCTGCTGCAGCAAAATATCAGCCGAGCAGATAAGAAAAAAAGTGAAAGCGCATACATTCGTGAGCTGATACATCGAGACTATATGACATCCGTAGGAATTCGGGCTGCGGATCTTGCTGATGCGAAAAGGCAGCTTGTTGGAATTGGTACAAATATTAATCAGATTGCACATAAAATGAATGCAATGGATATAGGGCAAGCTGATATGGATCGCCTTGCTGATGCTTTATCAGATGTGGCATCGATGAGGGAACAGCTGCAGAGGATAACACAGGTATTTTATAAAGGAAAATAAGATTTTTGTTTGGTTAACAAATTTTGTAGAGCTGCTTAAACATGAAATAATAGGAGAAGTGCCTATGGCTTATTTAAGATTAGGAGCAATCCGGGCGGCAACGTCCGGGAAAAAATCATCCGGATTAATCCGGGGAATTGAATATATTTATAATCCGGAAAAGACAGAGAATAAATATCTGTCCGGATACAATCTGACCCTTCCGGCAGATCTGACGGATACAGCAAAACTGTCAAAAAGTGTATATCAGCAGATGATGGACATAAAAGATGCATTTGGAAAGGAATGGGGGGTGCAGGGATATCACTACAAGCTTGCATTTCCGGCATCTGATCAGCTGACACCGGAACTTTGTATGCAGATCACAAGAGAGTTTATAGAGCGGTGCCTGCCGGAGTATCAGGCAGCTTATTCCGTTCATACGAATACAAAGCATATACATAGTCATATCGTATTTAATTCAATCGATCTGATTGAAGGACGTAAGTATCGTTATGAAAACGGAGACTGGAGAAGATATCTGATGCCAGTGATCAATGAATTATGTGAGAAGTATCAGCTGTCATGCTTTAATCTGGAGATAGAAGAGAATCAGAATTATAAGTACCGGTTTGATCATTCAAAAAGAGGGGAAAAAGCCGGAATGTATACAAATACAATGATACTCTGGGATATCGATGAATGCATCAGTCAGGCAAGAAGTTATGAAGATTTTAAGAAGCTGATGCAGGAAAAAGGTCATGTAATCAATGATGATCCGAGACATAAATATATAACGATTCTGGCTTCGGGACGAAAAAAGGCTGCAAGACTTGTAAATCTGACGCCGGATAAACAGACTTATACAAAAGAGAATATTATTAAGATGATCGGAGGAACATTTAAACAGGAGAACCGGCAGGAATATATGAAAAAGCTTTATGCAGATATGGGAGAGTATTATCGGTATGTTGCCTCATCGAATATCCGGATCTTTGATGTAAAAGCATTTATCGGGAAAAATAAGCTGACAGATCCGAAACAGTTAGAGCAATACAGAGCTTATCTGCAGGTGGCTGAAAAAGAGCTTTCGTGTATGAGAAAAAGAATCCATGTTAGTTACGAAGCCAGAACGGAAGCTTTGGGTCAGTTAGAGGAGCTGACAGAGCTGTATCCGGCTTATAAAAGTTATAAATCTGGAAAAACGGAATATAAAGCGGAGTATGATCAAGCACTTTCGGTGTACAGGAATTTGAAAGATCAAGGATATAATCTTGTATCACTCTATCGTTTTGGGAAGCTTGCGGACCGGTGTCTTGCTACAATCGATGATTATAAAAAGCATTTATATATTGAGAACCAGATCTGTAACCGGCTGCAAATGAAACAGCAGAGAGAAACAAAAAAAACAAAAAAAACATCACAGCAAAAAACACGATGATAAGATTATAATAACAAATTTCACAACCGGAAACGGTTATGACAGAAGGATATATGATTATATGCTTCTTTTTTTTATGAAAAAAATGGCACAGGGCATTGAATCGGAGGTGAAAGACAGGAGCCGCTATGCCGCAAAATCAATTAGGAGGATAAGGTTATGTTAAATTATGATGAATTTAAAGAGTTGGTTATTGAAAAATTAAAGGATTACTTTCCAGAGCCGTACAGAGACTATGAAATGGCTGTACATCCGGTCTTTCGGACAAATGAAGTGAAGGATGGCATCACGCTTCAAAGATCAGGACAGACCATAAGCCCGACTATCTATATTCAGGATATGTATCAGGCATATAGATCGGGAAATGATCTGAACGATGTATTAAAGCATTATGCAGATTTTTACGTTGAAAAATCACAGCAGATGGATATCAATATGGATTTTTTAAACAATCTGCCATCGGATCAGATCTATATGTCTTTGATCAATACTGCCGAAAATCAGGAATTGTTAAAGAACTGTCCACATCGCCAGTTTCAGGATCTATCTGTTGTATATCGTGTTTTTATAGGTCAGAATGAAACAGAAATCATGTCTGCCAGGATCGATGAGGGACTTGCAGAAAAATATAAGGTGACGGAGCCGGAACTGTATGAGCTTGCTTATAAAAATACAGAGAGGCTGTTTCCTTCTGTCGTACGTCCGTTAAATGATATGCTGCGGGAGATTATGGAAAGTCAGGATGTACCGGATGAGATTATAGACAGTACACTGGAAGATAATCTTTTGTATATTGTAACAAATAATAAACAGATCAGCGGAGCTTCTGCAATATTGTATGAAGAGAATCTGCACAATCTGGCAGAGTTATATGGAGAGGATCTCTATGTCATTCCGTCATCGGTGCATGAAATGCTTGTGCTGCCGGCTGATTCTGATATGCTTCCAGACGAAATTGCAAATATCGTTCAAGAGGTAAATCAAATGGCGGTTCAGCCGGAAGAACGACTGTCTAATCAGGTGTACCGGTATGATAGTCGGGAACGAAAAATGTCAATCGTCAGTCATTCACCGGAACAGCTCCGTGATCAGAAGAAGGAGCAGCCGGTAAAGGGAAGAACACGATAGAAAGGAAGGGCAGCCGGACTGGCTGCCTTTTTGGTAGATATTATGTATGAGATAACAACAAAAAGCAGAAAAAATAAAAATGTAATAGGAGATGTCACGATCATAATGGATGGAAGACTGCAGCTTGATCAGATCAGCATGATACAGACTGGGGCACAGGAAGATGGAGTGTTTCTGTCTTTTCCGGATAACTCTCTGAATCAGTCAAGAGTTACGGTGCTGTCAAAAGCATATATAGATGCTTTTACTACAGCTGCTTATTTTAGCTTAAAGCATCATGGAGAACCTTATTATATCCATTTGTTTGAAAATCAGATGGAACCATGGTCGTATATCGATATGCAGGATCGTATCGCAGATAATCCTGGGATACCGGAATCTGTAAAAAATACCCTGCCGGAAATGGATCTGTTTTCATATGGTGATCCGAAAATGAGATATAATACAGCAGCTGTATTTCAGCGTTATTTTGGCAATGGCGTAAATCACCGGGAATCTATAGTTATTCATATAGATAAAGGAGACCGGAACCGCTACAGCCTGCAGATTGCAGATGCAGTCATTTGTTCCAATCTGGCAGGTTTGGATTTAAGACGGTCGGCAGGCAACAAGAAGGAAGTGTGCAGCATTTTGCAGCAGGATTTTAAATTAGAAGTAAAAGCAAAGCTTCAAAAAGAACACGAAAAGCTACAGAAAAACAGATTAAGCAGATAAGAAAAGAGGTTGATATTATGGAGATTACCGGAGTTGGAGAAGCTGCACAATTTATGGAAGTCAGTATCCGTGGGATTGATACGGCTCTGCGGCTGACAGGGAATTTTGTTGGATGGTCATTAGAGCAGTTATGCCGTTTGGCAAAGCTGATCATCAGTCAGATAGAAAGAGGAAAAAAGCAGCCGGAGCATCTGCATATTGGAGAAATGCGATTAGATAAGATGCTTAGTTACAGCGCAAATATGGGAAACGAGACATTGCTAATGCAGATCGATGAAGAACTTACTGATGATTTTGTACAATTCTGTAAGGATAACAATTTGTCTTATTCTTTTTTATATGATTGCAATAAAGCAGATGGCTATAAGGAGATTGCTTACAATGAAGATCAGGCGGCAGCCTTTGGAGTATTTATCCGGAAGCATTCGCCAAAAGCAAGAGCGTACAGCTGGAATGATTATATGGAAAACGCAACCGAGGCAGATTTCTTAGAGATGGAACAGGAGATGTCAAAGGATATCAGGAAACAGGTAGAGCGTGCATACAGCTCTGACCGGGTTAAAAGCTTTTCAGACTTGAAACAGAAAAGTGAATATATGTCGGTTATTACGATACCGTCTGATCAGTATGCGGAATTTGCTTCCTTTGCAGAGACAGATCAAGTAGATCATACGCTGTTGATGGAACAGAATGATCAATTGTCTATTGCAGTTACAGATCTGGATTATGATAAGCTAGATCCTTACTTAAAAGGAATCTCGGCAGACAAGCAGAGTCTGGCAGAATTTTTAACGGAACACTTTGATTTTGTTCCAGATGCATCGATGATGGAGACTGCTAAAAAAGGAAGTAACGTTGACATCAATATGGAAAAAGACCGGATGGTGAAACTGGATACCAGACAGCTTACGGAAATTAACGAGTATGCAGCTAAAATCCGGATACAGTATCAGGGGGATGAAGCATTTGTAAATATTCCACTTGACATGGTATATGCAGATCAAAATTTAAACCAGCTTAGTATTATGTTCCCATCGAAGGAGCAGTTTCATGTAGTGGAAGAAGCAGCTTATACAGAACAAATCGATGGACAAAGCAGAAGTATCCTGCAGCGACCGATAGCGACACTGACAGGAGCAGAACTAACAGAATGTGCAATTACGCAGCGCTCTGTCTACGAGGAGCGGAGACAGGCATTACAGGCAGAACATGTTAAGATGGCAGATCTGTTTGTCAATACACCTTACGATGCAGTAGAACATCCAATCGAACCAGTGCCGGTACATACACCGGAAAATATATTTATTCAGCCGGACAGACCGACTATGCATTCTGCAGATAAACAGGCTGACAGATCTATGATACAGTCCGATCGGGCAAGAAGCCATGCAACAGATAGATACAGCAATCTTGGCAAGAGTGACATGGATATTACGATTGATGAAAGTCTTGTATATGATGAAAATGATCGGGCAGTACAAACCAGAATCCCTGGTACCTGGGGCGAGAATATTCGCTTTCTTTGGATCCCGAAACGAGACATACAGTATATTCATGGGGATCAGACGATACTTACCAGACTGGAACCAGATAAAGTCTATACAATCTATAATGCAGATGGTGTGGTTGCGCAGCATATGAAAGGCTCCGATCTGCGTAGCAAACATTATGATGCGATTGATAAATCTGTCCGAAAACGCGCAGAAAATAAGAGTATATCAGGCAGATCAAATGTGCGGAAGAAAGCAGTAAAAAATAACTACAGCCGGAGCAGAAGGTAGGTGTTTATATGGGAAAAACAAAAGGTGCAGTGACTCTGCAGAAGAAAAAAACACCTGTAATTATTTACCTGCTGCTATATGTGTTTGCACTATATGGGGCGATTATGATCGCAGATATCTGGGATCCAGAGCTTAATTTATATGATCAGTTGGTGAATATTATGAATCATATGTCAGTCAATCCTTTTGCATGGAACTGGCATCAGATTGCTGCCAATCGAACAATTTTGTTCCGGGCTTTTTTGATCCTTGCATGTTTAGTTAGCCTTGCACTGGCATATGCATTAACCCAGAGGGATTTTATTACCGGAAAAGAATACGGAGTGGCAGACTGGGGAAACATCGAAAGGATCAATCGAAGGTTTGCATCTAGGAAGGACGAACATGCAAACAGGATCTATTCTGATAAGCTGCGAATATCCATGAATGGACGATTTACCCGGATCAATAACAATGTAATCGTGGTAGGTGGTTCTGGTGCTGGTAAAAGTATGTTTCTGCTCCGACCAAATCTATATCAGGCCAGTACTTTGAGCAGGTATCCCGGAAGCTTTGTGATAACAGACCCGGATGGATCTTTGCTCCGGGCAAATGGAAGGCTGTTAAAGAAAAAAGGATATTTAGTTAAGTCTGTGAACCTGATTTCCGGAATGATGCAGGAAAGTGACCGGTTCAATCCTTTGCTATATATCCGGAATGAGACAGACGTATTAAAATTCTGCGAAGCATTGTTTGCAAATACAAGAAAAGCAGGTGAAAGCAATCGTCAGGATCCTTTCTTTGATAATCAGGCTAAAACATTGCTGCAGTCTGTCGTTTTGCTTGTGTGGATGGAGCATGAACGTTATGGATGGAACAATGATTTTAATCAGGTAATGGATCTTGTAGAAATGGCTGATGTGGAGGAGGGCAATTCTCCGCTTGATGATCTGATGCTCCGGCTTGTGAGGGATACCATGAATGATAATAATGGGGGTACGAGACATCCGGCATATAAGGCATATAAGAAAGCAACAAAGGGGGCTAATGACACAGTTTTATCTATCATATCTACGTTAAATGAGCATATCCGTGTGCTTGACAACCCGGATGTACGGCGTATCTTCTCTGGAGACGATCTCGACCTTAAAACTGTTGGAACAGGAGAGATTAATGGAAGAAAAGATGTAAAAACAGCACTTTTTCTTGTGATTCCGGATGCAGATACGACATTTAACTGTATAGCAGGTATGATATATACTATGCTGATTCAGGAATTATATTTCCAGGCGGATTTTGTCTATTCCGGAGAATTGCCAGTGCCGGTTACATTCTGGTTCGATGAATTTGCAAACATCGCATTGCCGGAGAACTTCCCGAAGGTACTTGCTACTATGCGAAAACGATTGATGAGTGCAGTCATTATTATTCAGAATATGGCACAGATCAAGGAGATTTACAAAGAAAACGGATGGGAGAATATCGTAGGTAACTGTGATGTATTTGTCTACCTTGGAGGCAATGAACCATCCACATTCAAATATATATCGGAGAATCTGGGTAAGAAAACTATTTGGAAACGGAGTCATGGCATTAGTCACGGAGGTAACAGCGGATCATCCTCTACAAATGATGATGTCCTTGGCCGAGAACTTCTTTTACCGGACGAAGTAAGAGAACTGGATACGGATTATTGTATTGTTCTTGTACGAGGACAAAAGCCTGTACTGGATCTGAAATTTAGGACGCTGGATCATCCGGATTTTGCATTATCCGAAAGCCTTGGAGCCTATATGAACTCACAGGAAAGAAACAAAGGAGACTTTCGTATTGAGACGTTTCCGGCAGAGTACGGATCGCCATATATGATCCAGTTAGATCCGGAGCAGTCCATTACCGGATACCGGCCGGATCTGGCTGCTTTGTTTCAGATAGTTGAATTTAACAGAGAGCAGGATAAAAGAGAAAAGAAGATCAACATAGCAGATATGAGCGTGGTTGAGTTATTATCACACCCATCCTTCCATCTGACAAATGATGAGCTTTACGAGGTAACAGAAGGTATGGCAGACGGATTAACTGATGAAGAAATTAAGAGTTATATCCTGTGTGGATCTGCAGAAGTGATGAAGCAGAAGCGGCTTTTGCTATGTGCAATCAAAATGAGGCAGCAACAGGGAGCGAACAGATAAGCTGTTCCTATTTTATATTATCTGCAGAACGAGATTTTTTGTTCTGCAGATAATTTCAGGAGGGTAGATTATGAATTTTTTAACAGATGAAATTTTAAAAGAAAAATATATAAAGCATTTAGCGTGGTTGGATGGATATGCACGGTCTTTTGCCGATTATCAGATGAATCTGGCTGGTTACCAGATAAATGGTATGGATTTTAACAGTATTAAGTTCAGAGAAGCAGATCTGAGATCTGTGCAGATGCACTCTTCTTCTTTTACCTGCTGCAATTTTGATTACGCACAGATTACATCCGGTATGATAGAAAATTGCAGCTTTACAGAATGTAGCATGATGAAGACAGCGTTATGGTGTATGGATATCATATCTACGGCATTTAATTATACAAATTTAGGTTGTGCGGATTTTCGATATAGTACATTTCAGGATACAAGTATGATTGGAGCTTCTCTAAGAGAAGCAGATTTTTCATATTGTATCTTTGATGATCAGACAGATATTCGATTTGCAGATATCACCGGTGCTGTATTCACTGGAACACGATTTGATTTTTCAAAAAATATTGACATGTTGCCGGAGTTTTGTTATATGAAAAATGATGATGGAAAAACGGTGCTGCTTGCAAGATATGATCCGAATATCTATCCAATGCCGGAAGAATATGCCTATCTGGATCCAAAAGCTTTAAATGCTGCATTATGTATAACTGACAGACAGTATGAACTCATGTACCAGGGGCTTGTAACCGGATGGAGCAGTATCGATGAAGGTTTGACAATGTATAAGGCTGAGATAACAATCAAGAATCCGGCTGGAACACCGGTACTTGGCTTTGAAACAAAAGAGTTTGAGAGCCGGACAGAGCTTGATAATCACATAGATGAAGTATGTAAGTACCAGGCAAAAAAGAACAAAAGTAATGTCTTTGCAGTGAGTATACAGAAGAAGCAGGGTACGGATTCAGAATATGTATGCTGTGAAAAAATAAATGATTATTTTATAAATCAGTCTCATAAAGCAGATAAGAAAAAAAGTCGTTAGTTTCTATAATATTCCATAATTATTGTAATTTGTGTATGGTGGACCGGATGGTGAAATGGGTGCATCGATGCGGTACCTGTCCCAGCGTTATGCGATGCCGGACAATAAGGTGAAAGCAATTCTCACCGATATCGGTACAGAGGAGCTGGGACATCTGGAGATCGTTGCCACGATCATCTACCAGCTTACCTGCCGGTTATCGATCGAGGAGATTAAGGCATCGGGATTTGACAAATATTACATCGATCACACCTTAGGAATCTGGCCGCAGGCAGCAGGCGGCATTCCATTTAACGCCTGCGAATTCCAGAGCAAGGGTGATCCGATCACGGATCTTTTCGAAGATATGGCAGCAGAGCAGAAAGCACGCTCGACTTATGACAATATCCTGCGTCTCTGCAAGGACTATCCGGATGTATATGAGCCGATCAAATTCCTTCGCGAACGTGAGGTCGCACATTTCCAGCGCTTCGGTGAAAGCCTTGGCATTGTCCGTGACAAGATGGATACAAAGAACTTCTATGCATTTAACTCAGCATTTGACACAAGCGCTCCATGCGTGGAGAAATGCGGGAAGTAGAAGATAGCAGCTACCGGTTATTTATTATTATATAGTAGTGACAGAAGCAGAAAAATCAGGCAGCAATCCTGAATTGGGGATATCAAGCTGCCTGATTTTTTCACAATGTATATTATTGAGAATAATTCTTGAAAAGAATTATAAATTTATTCGGTTTGTGGTATAATGAATATAAAATTATTTGTTTGCAAGGATGAAAAAACAAATCGTATTTTGTAAAAGGGAGGTACAAGCATATGGACAAAAAAGCAATCTATAATTTATCCTATGGTGTATTCATGTTATCCACCAGATCAGGGGAGAAGGTAAACGGCTGCATCACAAATACATGTATGCAGGTGGCAGGTAATCCGGTTCGGGTTGCAATATCTGTATTAAACACGAATTATACATGTGATCTGTTGAAAGAGAGCGGGATATTCGCTTTGAGTATTCTGGATCAGACCTGCTCATTTGCAACGATAAAACATTTCGGGTTCCAGTCCGGCAGAGATGTGGACAAATTCGCAGATCTGCAAATGCCAAAGGACTGCAATGACATTCCGTATATGGGATGGAATGCCTGTGCCGTGATCAGCGGAAAAGTAGTAGAACAGCACGACCTTGGCACACATACGTTATTTATCGCAGAAGTCGTAGATGCCAAGCTGATCAATGAAAATGCACCGCTGACTTATGCGGATTATCAGACAAAGGTAAAACCAAAAGCAGAACCGAAAGCTCAGGACAAGAAGATCGTAGGCTGGCGCTGTCGTATCTGTAATTACGTATATGACGGAAGCGAGCTGCCGGCAGATTTCACTTGCCCGATATGTGGACATGGGATAGAAGATTTTGAGCCGGTGTATGAGGCGTAAGCTATTAAAAAGCTTATAAACAGGAGGACAATGCTATGGAACGAGTAGCAAAATTTTTAAAGGACGCAGAAACTTATTATTTAGCAACTGTAGAGGGTGACCAGCCAAGAGTCAGACCATTTGGAACTGCCCATATTTTTGAAGGCAAGTTATACATACAGACAGGCAAAGTAAAAGATGTATCAAAGCAGATTCATGCAAATCCGAAGGTTGAGATCTGTGCCTTTAAGAATGGAGAATGGCTTCGTGTAGCAGGAGAACTGGTGGAAGATGACCGCAGAGAAGCAAGACAGTCTATGCTGGATGCATACCCTTCATTACAGAAGATGTATTCCGCAGATGATGGTAATACGGAGGTATTTTATTTTAAGAATGCCACAGCAACATTCTCATCATTTACACATGAACCGGAAGTTGTAAGGTTCTAAATGTATTACATGGTTTGAAAAACGCCCTCGCTTGTATAAGCGGGGGCGTTTGCATTTGAATTATTGGTATTTGAAAGTGTTTTTTCTAAAAATTAACAAAATATGCGTATATTATTGCACATTATGACAAATAAAGGTATAATATTCCCATAATAAAAGGGGGCGGGTCTGAGATAACATTTCTTTAAGTTTATCACTTAAGCTCCAAGAATGAATGTGTATTGTTTGATTGTAAAGATAGTATATCTTCGCAGCAAATAAAAATTCACAATAATAAACAATAACATATACAATGAGAAATTTTTTGTACATCATAGTTTGTATAATGATTCTAACCAGAATAAGAAAATTACTACATAGACAGAAAAATAAGACACAAAAAAAGACTTGTTACCAAGTCTATTTGTTCTACACCATGTAGAGTCTTACGACGGATTCGGATAAACCTTATTTGCACTCGTCTTGTAAGTTCTATTTAAGGATAACAGGTTGTTCATAAAAATGCAATAGATAATTTTAATTTTAGGAGGAAATGGTATGAGATATTTTATGGGATTGGATATGGGAACATCGTCGGTAGGCTGGGCAGTAACAGATGAACACTATCAACTGCTTAGAAGAAAAGGAAAAGATATGTGGGGAATACGTGAATTTGAAGAAGCAGCTACAGCAGTTGAACGTCGGACACATCGTGTAAGCAGACGAAGAAGACAGAGACAGGTAGCCAGGATTGGTTTGTTACAGGAATATTTTCATGATGCGATACATCAGGTAGATCCTAATTTTTATCAGAGATTAAAAAACAGTAAATATCATGAGGAAGATAAAGACGAGATTGTAAGAGAAAGTAATGGGATATTTAATGATGCGGAATATACAGATAAAGAATATTTCAAAGAATTTCCTACAATTTTTCATCTTAGACAGGAGTTGATTAAATCAAAAGAGCCACATGATGTACGATTGGTATATTTAGCATTATTGAATATGTTTAAACACAGAGGACATTTCTTAAATGCTACACTTAGTGCGGATGGGGAAAGCAGGAAGATTAAAGATATATATACGGATTTTGTAGACAAGGCTGCAGAGCAATTGGGAGTTTCTTTTGCCACGGACATAAGGTATGAGGAGCTGGAAAATTATTTGAGTAGTAATGATTTATCTCGAAAAAGAAAGGGCGAATTAATTGCAGAGTTGTTACATGTAACACGGAAGGATAAACAACAATATGCATTAATTGAATGCATGCTCGGTTTGGATAAAAGTGTAAAGTTAATGTTTGGAGACACTTTGCCAGAGGATTTTGATAATACCATAAAGGTTAATTTTTCAGATATTGCATTTGAAGAAAAAGCAACAGAAATCAGTGAGGCTATTGGTGAAGAAAAATATGATTTAATACTCATAATGAAAGAAATATATGATGCAGCTATATTGAATCGAATAATGAATGGATATACATATTTGTCGGATGCCAGAGTTGCTGAATATGAAAAACATAAGAGTGACTTAGCTTGTTTAAAGCATTACATAAAAGAATACGGAACACAGCAACAGTTTGATTTCCTGTTTAGAGGTACAGAAAAAGGTTCATATAGTGCGTATGTGCATTCTGTTAATTCACATGAAAAGCAAAGAAGAAATATGGCTGGAAATAAAAAAGAAGATCTGTATTCTGCACTGAAAAAAATGTTGAAAGATATGCCGGAAAATGAAGAAAAGACATGTATTATGATGCAGATAGAGCTGGATAATTTCTTGCCTAAACAGTTGACTGCATCGAATGGTGTTATCCCAAATCAGATTCATTTAAAGGAAATGAAGAAGATTCTTGCCAATGCAGAAAATTATTTGCCGTTTCTTAAGGAAAAAGATGAGTCCGGTTATACGGTTTCTGAAAGAATTCAGAAATTATTTGCATTTCAGATCCCTTATTATATTGGCCCGACAACCGAGAAAAGTGCAGAGTTTGGGGGAAATGGCTGGGTAGTTCGTAAAGAAGAAGGAAAAGTGCTTCCATGGAATATTGATCAGAAGATTGATATGAAAAAGACATCAGAGAAATTTATTTCACGCATGGTAAGAAGATGCACATATATGAATGATGAACAGGTTCTACCGAAAGAGTCGTTGGAATATGAGAGTTTTTGTGTATTAAATGAATTAAATAATATAAAGGTATATGGTGAGAAGCTTCCAGTAGATATTAAACAGGACATATATAGAACATTATGTGAAAAGGGAAAACGCGTTACTAAAAAGAGTCTTATGCAATATCTTGTAGGGCGGGGAGTAATAAAGGCAGAAGATGAAGAACAACTTACAGGTTTAATGGATGGTTTAAATAATACTTTAAAATCATTTGCAAAGTTTAAAGCAATATTTGGAGATGCGATTTATGAGGATTCATGCAAAAAAATGGTTGAACAGATTATTTTCTGGTGTACCGTTTATGGAGATTCTAAGCATTTTCTGAAAGAACAATTACTGGAGAAATATGGTGAAGTGCTTACAGGTGCACAGATCAAGCGTATTCTTGGAATAAAATTCAGAGATTGGGGAAATTTGTCAAAAAAATTTCTGGAACTTCAGGGGTGCAGCAAAGAGACAGGGGAAGTTAATTCGTTAATTCGTATGTTATGGGAAACAAACGATAATCTGATGGAATTGCTTGCTCAGGATTCCTATACATTCAAAGAAGAACTTGAAAATATGCAGGAGTCAACATATAAGGTATTAACTGAATTACAGCCGGAAGATTTAGACCATATGTATTTTTCAGCACCGGTAAAGAGGATGATATGGCAGACGATTCTAATCATTAAAGAAGTAACAAAGGTTATGGGATGTCAACCAGAGCGATTATTTATTGAAATGACGCGTGAACATGGGCAGAAAAATGATATAAAGGATTCACGAGCTAAGAAATTTTATGAGCTTTATTCAAAGATAAAAGATGAGGATAAAGACTGGCGTAAAGTGATAGAAGATGCTGATAAAGATGGAAGAATCAGAAGTAAAAAAATGTATCTGTATCTTACCCAGATGGGAAGATGTATGTATACAGGAAGACCAATTGATCTGGATCAGTTATTTAATAATAACCTTTACGATATTGATCATATTTATCCAAGACATTATGTAAAGGATGATAATCTTGAAAACAATATGGTGTTGGTTGAAAAACAATCAAATGCGCATAAAAGCGATGTGTATCCGTTGGAGTCTGGTATCTATGAAAAACAGGTGAATTGGTGGAGAGAACTACATAGAAAAAATCTTATTAATGACGAAAAGTTAAAACGATTAACTGGAAGAAATCCATTTACTGATGAACAAAAGGCAGGGTTTATTGCAAGACAGTTAGTTGAAACAAGTCAGGGTACAAAAGGAGTTGCGACTATATTACAGGAAGCTTTGCCAGATACTACATTAGTATATGCCAAAGCAAGAAATGTGTCTGAGTTCAGAAGTGATAATGATTTACTGAAGTCCAGAATTGTAAATGATTTTCATCACGCACATGATGCGTATCTTAATATAGTTATAGGTAATGTATATTATGTGAAGTTTACTAAGAACCCGATTAATTTTATCCGAGAGCATGGAACATATAATCTTGGAAAAATGTTTGCTAAGGATGTGAAACGTGGTGATGATATAGGCTGGGTTGCACAATCAGGAAATGGGCAGACTGCAACAATGGAAACAATAAAAAGAACGATGGCGAGAAATACACCTTTGTTGACTAGAATGAGTTATGAGGTTACAGGAGGACTGGCTAATCAAACGTTATATTCGGCTAGTAAGGCAAAAGAAGGAACATATATTCCGCTGAAGAGTTCAGATGAAAGAATGCAGGATGTTACGAAATATGGCGGATTTACCAGTGTGTCAACTGCATATTTTATGTTGGTAGAACATGATGGTAAAAAGGGAAAACGTATTCGAACAATTGAAAGTGTACCGATTATGTGGAAAGAACGCATAGAAAAAAATCCAGCAGAACTGGAAAGATATTGTTTGGATGTTTTGAAGTTAAGTAATCCTGATATACGAGTGCGTAAAATCTTGATTCAGTCTTTGATTAAGAGAAATGGATATTATATGCAGATTACAGGTAAGACGGGAAATCAGTTATATGTAAGAAACACAGTTTCGTTATGTTTAAAGCAGGAGTGGGTTAATTATATTAAAAAATTAGAGAAAGGGAATGATGAGAATATTACAAAAGATAAAAATTTAGTATTATATGATATTTTGGTTGATAAACATAATAATACCATATATAGTCAACGACCAAACCCGGTAGGTGAAAAACTTGTTAAGCGTAGAGAAGAATTTATTAATTTAAACCTGAATGATCAGGTAACTGTTTTATTAGAGATATTAAAGTTGACACAGATTGCATTAGGTGGAGCAAATTTGAAATTAATAGGCGAAGCAGAAAAAACAGGTGTAATGTTAATAAGCAAAGATATTACAACACTTGATGAGATGCTATTAATTAACCAATCAGTAACAGGTTTATATGAGCAGAAAGTTAATCTGCTGACAGTATGAGTTGGCGTACAATAGTAGTAGCAAATAGCGCAAAAATGGATTATCAATTAGGATATCTCGTTGTCCGGACAGATAAAGTAACTAAGATTCATCTGACAGAGATATCCTTGGTAATCATAGAATCTACAGCAGTATCAATAACTGCAGCATTGTTGAGTGAATTGATGAAAAAGAAAATAAAAGTAGTTTTCTGTGATGAAAAGAGAAATCCATCATCAGAACTAATCCCGTATTATGGAAGTCATGATACAAGTGCGAAAGTAAGGGAACAAATTAAATGGAATCAAGAAAAGAAATCTCTTATATGGACAGAAATTGTTGCTGAAAAGATACGAAAACAGGCAGATTTGCTACGGATATTTCATAAAAAAGAAGCAGACCAATTAGATACATATATTACAGAACTGCAATTTGGAGATTCAACAAACAGAGAAGGCCATGCTGCAAAAGTATATTTTAATGCACTGTTTGGTTTGGATTTTTCAAGAACAGATGAGAACAGTATTAACGCAGCGTTGAATTATGGTTATGGTATTATACTATCAATGTTTAATCGTGAAATTGTTTCAAATGGTTATATAACACAATTTGGTCTGTTTCATGATAATATGTTTAATCAGTTTAATTTAGGATCTGATCTCATGGAACCGTTTCGCCCTTTAGTGGATAGAAAAGTAGTGGTAATGAAACCAGAGAAATTTGAAGTGGATGAAAAACATCAGATATTAGAAATATTACAGGAGGAGGTTGTTATAGGAGGACGAACAGAATATGTTAGTAATGCAATTAAACTATATTGTAAAAGTATATTTGATGCATTACGAGATAATGACGTATCTCTTATAAAATTTTACAGCTTTGAGTTATAGATATATGAGAATAGTAGTCTTTTTTGATCTTCCGGTAATAACCGCCAGTCAGCGAAAAACATATCGGATATTTCGGAAATATCTTGTGAAAAATGGATTTTTAATGATGCAGGAGTCTGTATATTGCAAACTTGCACAAAATTCTTCTGTTGGAGAGACGATAATAGAAAACATACGAAAAAATAGACCAACAGAAGGTTTAGTGCAAGTTTTAAAGGTTACTGAAAAACAATATGGGAAAATGGAATATATAGTTGGGGAATCTTCAAATGAAGTATTGAACACGGATCAAAGGTTGGTGATTTTATGAGATTAGTATATTCACTATATAATCTTGATATACAGATAGAAGAAAATATGATAAATATTTTAATAGTAGAGAATCCGGCAATATTTTCAGTACTGATACAAGATATGATAACAGAAGAGAACTGGGTGTTATCTGAGTCTGATAAGATTCTAACCTTTGATAAAACAGCAGCGGTTATTATAAATCCATTTCTATTAGATTGTAATGAACGAAAAGTAATCCAGAAGTTATACCAAGAGATTGATAATTCTGCAAATGACTGGTTTGTTCAGGAAATGGCAGAGTTGCAAGGACAGATTGTTTCAATGATTTCACAGGCAATAGAGACTGTACCATACGATGTTACATTTGATTTTGAACAGAGTTTTCAGGGTTTGTTAAAGTTATATAATGTGCATATTGATAATGAGTGCGATTCATTATTAGAGAAGATAAGTAATTATATAAAAACTCTTCATCGGATATGTCATATATCTGTATTCATATTTGTGAATCTGAAGACTTATTTATCTGAAGATGAACTGAAAGAATTATATATAAGCTGTTTTTATGAAAAAATTAATCTGATTTTATTCGAAAATCAGATAAAAAAATGCTTGGAATATGAAAAAATGTATATTCTTGATAAAGAATATTGTATAATAGAATCAAATTAACTTACAGCATATGTCTATATGTTTAACTCGGTGAGAACGCCATTTTTATAATTTGGGGTTTGAGAGTCTTGTAAGTGAATAAGTGAATCAAACTTTCTGTAATGGTTAGTTTTATCCAACCTTGTTTGAGAGTCTTGTAAGTGAATAAGTGAATCAAACAACGCTTGAAAAGATTGTCAAAATCGGATGGTTTGAGAGTCTTGTAAGTGAATAAGTGAATCAAACTACGTCATATATCTGATACTCCCAATCCTCGTTTGAGAGTCTTGTAAGTGAATAAGTGAATCAAACTGTGTTATAATAATGAAAAAACTGTTCGTCGTTTGAGAGTCTTGTAAGTGAATAAGTGAATCAAACCACTAATTGCAAAAGATACTTTATATACTTGTTTGAGAGTCTTGTAAGTGAATAAGTGAATCAAACTATAGGCTCACTGAAAACCTCCGAAGTTGAGTTTGAGAGTCTTGTAAGTGAATAAGTGAATCAAACCGATAGCTACACATGGTTACGCGACTGTTGTTTGAGAGTCTTGTAAGTGAATAAGTGAATCAAACAAGTATAGTATCTAGCTGGTTTTGAAACTGGTTTGAGAGTCTTGTAAGTGAATAAGTGAATCAAACGCAAAAAGATTTTACAAACATCCGAGTTCAGTTTGAGAGTCTTGTAAGTGAATAAGTGAATCAAACTATTGTAAGCAAAATATCACCTACTCACTCGTTTGAGAGTCTTGTAAGTGAATAAGTGAATCAAACGATTACTACCAAACTTTTGCTTTGCGTCCGGTTTGAGAGTCTTGTAAGTGAATAAGTGAATCAAACGCTATACTGTATACATAGTCAAAGGAAAAAGTTTGAGAGTCTTGTAAGTGAATAAGTGAATCAAACGATTACATCCCATTCCTGTAGCACGTGACAGTTTGAGAGTCTTGTAAGTGAATAAGTGAATCAAACGATTACATCCCATTCCTGTAGCACGTGACAGTTTGAGAGTCTTGTAAGTGAATAAGTGAATCAAACGATTACATCCCATTCCTG
>ERZ772855.323-NODE-323-length-58580-cov-9.066143_pt1 | contig 58580 bp, 51 predicted proteins | sample MGYA00511900_ERZ772855 | MGnify/ENA primary metagenome ERZ772855 (study PRJEB29015, sample SAMEA2737701) | human gut metagenome | biome: human gut; feature: human-associated habitat; material: faeces | place: China | collected 2012 ... | reverse complement strand
ATCAGATAGCTCAGGATTTTAAGTCCTGTGCGTCTACCTATTCCGCCACCCAGGCGTGATTGCTTTCGCTTTCAACAAATTAATAATACCATAATTTAAAGTTCATGTCAATAACTTTTTTTATTTTTTTTAATAATGTCTCTGTTGCTTTTTAGAAACTTTAATGCTACTATTAGATGTGTTTTAAATTTTTATAATTATAGGAGATTTTATGCCAAAAAAACAACTAATTACCGAACATCGTGTTCTTCAACTAGCGACTTTCGCCGGAAAAATAGTTCTTACTAGCGGAGGTGAAGTTTATAGAGTCGAGGATATTATTGCTCGAATCGGTCAACATTTTAATTTGAAAATTGACTGCTTTGCTACATTAACATGTATTATTGTTTCTGGAAAAAATATTGATGATGAAGTTGTTTCTTTAGTAGAAAGAATTAGTTCTCGATCTACAAATTTAGATAAAATTCATCAAGTTCATAAATTAATAAATGAAATCGAAAAATACTCTTTTTCAGAATTAAAAAAATCTTTAGAAGATATTAATAAAATATCCCCTTATGGTTTTGGTATGAATTTCATTGCCTCTGCACTAGGAGCCGCAAGCTTTGTTGTTTCTTTTAAAGGGGGACCAAACGATTTTGCTGCTGCTTTTGTTGCAGGATGTGGTGTCGCTTTATTTTCTTATATTATTTCAGGATTACAACTAAATAGCTTTTTTATAAATTTAATTTCTGGAGCAATTTGTGCCTTTGTTTCTAACTTATTTTATGTTAATGGAATAATTACAACACCATCTATAAGTATAATTTCTTCTTTGATGTTACTTGTTCCCGGAGTTGCTTTTATAAACTCTATCAGAGATATTATTGCTGGAGATTTAGTTTCTGGCACTTCAAGAGCTATGGAAGTTCTTATGATTGGTGGAGCGATAGCTATTGGAGCTGGATTAGTTACAAAACTTTTTTTTAATTTTGGAGGATTTTAATGTTTTTTATAGAAGTTATTTTTGCTTTTTTTATTACAATCAGTTTCGCTATTCTTTTCAATGTTAGAGGTAAACTTATTATTTATTCTGGAATCGGCGGTGCTATAAGCTGGCTTTTTTATTTACTTTTTACAAAAGAAGGCTATTCTTACTCTACATGCTATCTTTTGGCAACAGCTATAACTGCTTTTTATTCTGAGATTATGGCAAAAAAATTACAAACTACAGTTCCTACACTACTTATAGCAGCTCTAATTCCTATGGCTCCTGGTGGTGGAGTTTATTACACTATGCTATATCTAATTCAAAATAAATACCAAGATTCTATGCTAAAAGGTATGGAAACTTCAATAATTGCTGGTTCTATGGCTCTTGGAATAATTTTAGTAACTACATTTTTTAGAATTTTCCATCTTACAAAGAGATAATGTTTTTTCTAGTATCTCCAATCCTTTTTCTATTTCAAGTAGGGTTGGAGATATAAAACTTAGTCTAATTTTACAAACATCTCTCTTATCCTTATAAAATAAAGCTCCTGGCAAAAGAGCTACCCCTTCTTCTTTACATTTTAAATAAAATTTTTCACCATCTATATTATCTGAAAGTTTAACCCAAATAAAAAACCCTCCATTTGGTTTATGCATAACACTTAGTCCTTGAATTTTCTTTAACAACTTTAAGCATAGCTTTTGTTTTTTGCCAAATTCTTTTCTTAATAAAGATAAATGTTCATGTAATTTATTTTTAACTATAAATTTTTCTAAAATTTTTTGATTTATTCCAGAGGTTGTCGTATCTAACCCATATTTTATTAAAAGAACTCTTTGCATAAGATTTTCTGGTACTGTCATTATTGCCAATCCAATTCCAGGCATAAGTATCTTTGAATATGTTTTAACATAAATAACCTTCTCTTGTCCTAATTTATCCAAACTTTTTAAAGTTTTAGGTTTTGTTTCTGTATAATAAAAATCTGAAAAACTATCATCTTCAACTATATAAAATCCATATTTTTCAGCTAGTTGTAAAAGTTGTTCTCTCTTTTCCAAAGACCAAGTAACACCTGTAGGATTCTGAAAATTTATACACTCATATACAAAATCTATTTTTTCTTCTTTTAATATCTCTTCAAACTCTTTCAAATCCCAACCATCTTCTTTAATATCTAAAGATTTTATATTACACCATCCTTTAAATATATTTAAAGCGTTTGGGTAAGTTGGATCTGATAATACAACTATTGGTTTTGTTTCTTTTGAAAAAAGTTTTATAACAATATCTAAAGCTTGTTGAGTTCCTGATGTTATTTGGATATTTTCCTTTTTTACAAAAATATCTTCTTTTTCAAACTCCTCTGAGAGTAAGTAGCGAAGACTATCTACTCCTTGAACATTTTGGTATTGAAAAATCTCTCCCCCATACTCTCGAATAACTTCATCAAAAAACATTTTATAATCTTCAATAGGAAAATATTTAGAGCTTGGAGTTCCATTCGAAAAGTTTATTCTTTCTATTATTTGATTTTGTCCATATTTAAAGCTTTCTATTAAAGGTATCTCTTTTTGTTCTATTTCAAATTCACAAATTTGTTCTACAAAACACCCTTTTCCAGAGATTTTTTTTATCAATCCTTTTTTCTCTAAAATATTATAACTTTGAATAACTGTATTTTGATTTATATCTAGTTTTATTGCAACTTGACGAATCGACGGTAACTTTGCTCCTGCTTTAATATCCCCTGATAAAATCTGCTTTTTTAGACACTGATAAATCTGCAGGTATAAGCTTTCTTTTGAATTTTTATCTATATAAATATTAATTTTAGACATATACACCCTCTTTATTTTATTTATCTAATTTTGAATATATAATACACCTATTTTCTTTGGATTCCAATTACTTATTTATATGTTAAAGAAAATTGATTTTCTTAATTTTTTAAGATATAATCATACTTATACTATATTTAAATAAACTGGGGGAATGAATGAAAGAAAAACACAAAGAAATGGGAGAGCAGCCCATCGGTCAACTGCTTTTAAAATTTTCACTTCCTGCTATGATTGGAATGTTTGTAAATGCTTTATACAATATAGTAGACAGAATTTATATTGGAAATATACCTGAAATTGGTCCGGTTGCTATTGCAGGTGTTGGAGTTGTTTTTCCAATAATGATAATCTCTCTTGGTTTCTGTCTTCTAATTGGATTAGGTGGCGCTACTAATATCTCTATTTCATTAGGAAGAAAACGAAAAGATTTAGCTGAAAAATTTTTAGGTAATGCTACTTCATTATCAATTATATTCGGTATCGTTTTAAGTTTTATAATAATTTTTACAATGGATCTATATATTGGAAAATTAGGAACAAGCCCTGTCACGGAACCATTTGCTAGAGATTACTTAACAATTGTCGCTCTTGGTTTTCCTTTTTTAATGGTTGGGTACGCTACTAATGCAGCCGTTAGATCTGATGGAAATCCTAAAATTTCTATGATTACTCTTTTACTTGGAGCAATCACAAATATCATTTTAGATCCTATCTTTATCTTTGGATTAAATTTAGGAGTTAAAGGTGCTGCACTTGCAACTATTATTTCTCAAATTGTTTCTGCAATTTGGACTGTTGGTTACTTCACATCAAAATTTAGCGGAATTAAACTCCATTTAAAAAACTTACTTCTTGAATGGGAGAAAGTTAAAGAAATTTTTATTATTGGAGCTGGACCATTTGTTTTACAATTAGGTTCTAGTGCTGTAAACTTTATATTAAATAGTAGTCTTATGAAGTATGGTGGAGATACTGCTGTTGGAGCAATGACCATTGTTAATGCAGTAAACACTTTCATTCTTATGCCTATCTTTGGTATAAATCAAGGAGTTCAACCTATTCTTGGATTTAACTATGGAGCAAGATTTTTTCACAGAGTTAGACAAGCTTTTATACTAGCTGTGAAAGGTGCTGTTACTATTTCTACTATTGGATTTTTAGCTATTCAATTTTTATCTAAATATTTTATAGTTATCTTTACTAGCAATCCTGAACTTCTAGATGCTGCATCAAAAGGTCTTAAAGTTTTTACTTTAATGTTTCCTTTTATAGGTTTCCAAATTATAGCAGCAGTTTATTTTCAGGCTATTGGAAAACCAAAAACTACTATGTTTTTAAGCTTATCAAGACAAGTTTTATTTTTAATCCCTATTGTTTTAATTTTTTCTAGAATCTGGGGAGTTCGTGGTGTATGGATGGCTGTGCCATCTGCAGATATATTATCTGTTATTGTTACTTTTATTATGACAAAAAAAGAGATGAAAAATCTTAAACTTTTAGAAAATGAAGAGGACTTGAGAAAAAATGTCAACGAAAATCAATCAACTAGAGAATCAACCAATTAATAAACTATTTTATAAATTTGCTATCCCAGCTTCAATTGGAATGCTTGTTAACTCCCTTTATGTAGTTGCTGACGGAGTTTTTATATCAAGAGGTATCGGAAGTATTGGAATTGCCGCTGTTAATATTGGATATCCTATAATTAACTTAACAGCTGCTCTAAGTCTTATGTTTGGAGCTGGAGGAGCTACTTTAATATCTTTAAAAAGTGATGACCAAGATTTTAAAAATAAAAGTTTTACATATACAATTATTTTAAATCTTATTTTTTATATTTTAATAGCTTCTGTTGTTTTCATGTTTCCCAATAAAATAATGAAATCTCTAGGAGCAACAGAACTTTTACTTCCTATGGTTAAAGATTATATGTATCCATGTATTGTAGCTACTTTCTTTTTGATGCTATCAATATCATTAAATGCTATTGTTAGAAATGATAATGCTCCTAGAAAAGCCATGAATTCACTTTTTATTGGAGCTATTACAAATATTGTTCTAGATTATATCTTCATATTTAAGTTAAAAATGGGGATTGAGGGTGGAGCTTATGCTACAGCTATTGGACAAGTTTTATCAGCAGTATACCTATGTATGCACTTTCCTAAATCAACTTTTAGATTGTCCTTTGATATAAAAGATATCCAATGGAATTTAATGGGAAAAATTTGTTCTTTAGGCTTCTCATCTTTCATTTTAGAGTTTGCAGTTATGGTAATAACAATTCTTTTAAATATAACTCTTTCTAGAACAGAAGGACAAATAGGAGTTGCTGCTTACGGAATAATCTCTTATTCATTTGTTATCTATAGAATGTTATTTACAGGTTTAGCCCAAGGAATCCAACCATTAGTTAGCTTTAACTATGGACGTCGAAATTATAGAAGAGTTCTAGAAATTTTTAGATATGCTCATAAATTCTGTTTTATTGCTACTACAATAGCTTTAATTTTAATAAAATTCTTTGCTTTAGATGTTGTTAAAGTTTTTACACACGAATCTCATCTATTTGAGTATACAGCTAAAGGTTTATTTTTATACTCTAGTGCCATTATTTTTGTAGGAGCTAACTTTATGAATATCTCTTACTTACAAGCTATGGATAAAGCTTTTTTAGCTAATATAATATCAGTTTGTAGAGGTGTGGTATTTATGGGAATCGGAATTGTTATTTTACCAAAACTTCTTGGAGTTGATGGAATCTGGTTAACACTTCCATTTGCAGATGTATTAACATTTATTTTAACTCTTATAATCTTTAAAATTCTAGGTATTAATAAAAATTTAAAAGCCTCAAGTATATAGAAAAACTCAGAGAATATCCTCTGAGTTTTTTATTTTATCTTATAAAGTGAGTGTATTTTTTATTTTCTTTTTCTGGTGGAATAATTGTATCTTTTGTATAATCAACCATCTTTAAAAGCCAAGCCATATTTTTTCCCAAAATTCTCATTATTTGTTTTCCTTCTTCATCTTGCTCAACCTCTCCAGGTCTTAATCCATGTATTACACTCCAATAATTTGTTGAAGGCATCAACATTTCTGAATAATTTAAATAATTATTTAACTGATCAAATGTTGGAACTCCTCCTGATCTTCTTACTGCAACAACTGATGCACCAACTTTATGTCTAAAAAGTCCTCCGTTAACTGATGCTACATAAAATGCTCTATCTAAAAAAGCTTTCATAGTTGCTCCTAAAGAAGCAAAATGAACTGGCGATCCCAATAAAACACCATCTGCTTCTTTAATTTTTTGTATCCATTCATTTACAAAATTCTCTTCACTCATAACACACTTTTCATCTCTATTTTTAGCACACCCATTACAACCTATGCAACCTCTAATAGCCTTATTTCCCACATGAACTATCTCTAGTTCTATACCTTCTTTTTCTAGCTCTTCTCCTACCATCTTCAATGCAAAATATGTATTACCTTTTTCTCTTGGGCTTCCATTAAATGCAACAACCTTCATAAAAACCTCCTTTAATTTAATTATAATTTTAATTATATAACAAATTCTATTTTTTTTCAGCTTAAAATAGTATAATATATAAAAAAGATTCTAATTTTCTTTACTTAGGAGGATAAATATGAAAAATATTTTAATTGGAGTTACTGGTGGGATTGCCGCTTATAAGTCTGCTAATATAATCTCAATATTAAGAAAAAAAGGATATAACGTTAAAGTTATAATGACTGAAAGTGCCACTAAAATAATTACTCCTCAAACTTTAGAAACTCTTTCTAGAAATAGAGTTGTAACAGATATGTGGGAAAGAAATCATCAAATTGAAGTTGAACATATATCATTAGCAGAATGGGCTGATGCTTTTTTAATTGCTCCAGCAACTTATAATATTGTAGGAAAAGTAGCTAACGGAATTGCTGACGATATGCTATCTACTGTTATTTCAGCATGTAAAAAACCTACATACTTTGCTTTAGCAATGAATGTGAATATGTATGAGAATCCAATTTTAAAAGAAAATATACAAAAATTGGAAAAATTAGGTTATAAGTTTATAGAATCTGACGAAGGATTTTTAGCTTGTAATGTTAATGCTAAAGGAAGATTAAAAAATGAAAATGAAATAGTTGAAATTATAGAGAAAGATTTAACAACTCCTATTCCTAAACTATTAAAAGGAAAGAAAGTTATTATTACAGCAGGTAGAACTGAAGAACCTTTAGATCCTATAAGATATTTTTCAAATAGGTCTAGTGGGCAAATGGGATATTCTTTAGCTAAAGTCGCTGTAGATTTAGGAGCTGATGTAACTTTAGTTTCTGGCCCTACAAATCTTGAAATTCCACATGGTCTAAAAGAGTTTATTAGAATAAGAAGTGCTATTGATATGTTTGATGCTGTCATGGAAAGATTTGATTCTCAAGATATCGGTATAGCTTGTGCTGCTGTTGCAGATTATAGACCTAAAAACTACTCCACTGAAAAAATTAAAAAATCTGACGGTGAATTAACAATAGTGTTAGAACGAAATCCTGATATTTTATTCAATATGGGAGAAAAAAAGAAAAACCAAATTTTAGTTGGATTTGCTGCAGAAACTGAAAACATTATCGAGAACGCAAAGAAAAAATTAATCAAGAAAAATTTAGATTTTATTGTTGCTAATAATGCTGAAAACATGCAAAAATCAACTAACAGCATACAAATTATAAAAAAATCTGGCGAAAATATTATTTATAAAGAACAACCAAAATCTGAAATTGCAAAACATATTTTTAATGAAATTTTAAAAGAAGTCAAAATGTAATCAAAAAAACAGGTAAAAAATTACCTGTTTTTCATTTTCTAATAAATTTTTGTAGGAAGTTTTAGATATTTTAAGAACAATTATAAAGTAGTATTAATATAAATACAATATAAATCTATAAAATCCTACTAAATTAATTTTTATTTTTTAATTTAGTAGATTTTTATCAGGAGTGAGGGATTATGAAATCTTATATTTTTTTTGTTATTTTGCCTTTTTTATTAACAGGTTGTTTTGGTACTCCTAAGGTTACGGAAACTCCTATTAAAACATTAATTACAGAAAATAAACCACAAAATAGCAACATTTTTTTTAAGTCACAACAATGGTGGCTTAGCACAAATAATCAGCAATTGATTTCTCTAATTGATGAGGTTTTAAAAACAAATAGTGAAATTAAAATAGCTAAACTAAACATTGAAAAAGCAATGTATACCTTAAATTCTACAAAAAACTCTAATCTTTCTAGCATAGATTTAGGAGGAAGTTGGAATAGAAATCATGTTTTAACATCTCATGTAAAAACAGATCTTCCTATAAAAGATATCAAAAATAGCGATACTATTGATATGGGCTCTTTGGCTATTCAAGGACAATATATCTTTGATATTTGGGGAAAATTTGATGCTCTACAAAATCAAGCTCAATATTCAAAATTAGCTACAGAACTTCAGAGTGAATGGAGTACTCTAACTCTTTCAACAACAGTTGCAAATCTTTATGGAAAATATATTTTACTTACAAAAGAAGAGAATATACTAAAGAAAAAATTTAATATTGCAAAAGAGGTCTTAAACTATCAAAATATTCTTTATCAAACTGGACTTGGAAATAAAGAAAGTATTTTAAACGCTGACAATAATGTTAACTCTTTAAATCAAAAAATTGCCGAAATTACTGTTCAAAAAACTACTTTAAAAAATAGTTTTTACTCTCTTGTTGGAAATATAAAATCTAAAAACATAGATAAAATTTTATCAAATATAGATTATAATACTCCTCCGTTTGATTATTTTTTAAATATTCCTGAATATATTGATTCAGATATAGTTATTAATAGACCTGATGTAAAATATTATTTGGCTTTAATTAACTCACAGAAAGAAAATTTAAAGTCTTTAAAAGCTGATTTCTATCCTAGATTTTCTATTACTGGAAAATATGAGTATCAAAATTTGAATATTCAAGATTTATTAAAAGCTCATAGTACATTATGGGAGTTTGGACCAAGTTTATATCTACCTCTATTTAATAGGAATTTACTTACTCAAAATTATAATATCGGTGGAGTTGATTTAAATATTTTTATAGAAAATTATAACAACAACTTAATTAAAGCCTACCAAGATATCAATAATAATCTCAATGCTTTAAAAACATCAAAAAGAAATAATGAATTAGAAGAAAAAAATTATAGCAATGTAAAATCTACTTATAACGATAATAATACCTTATATCAAATTGGTAGTATATCAAAACTTGAACTGTTGAATCAAAAGAATAATTTGCTTGATACTGAATTAAGCTATATTGAAAATAATTTTACACTATACACAAATCAAATTAACTTAATCGGATCCCTTGGTGGTTACTATAAAAATGAGGTGAAATAAATTGGATAATCAAACTACAAACCAAAATATCGTGACGGATGAAACTAAAAATAAAAATAGAAAAGATGCTAAAAAAAAGATGGGTATTTTTCTTTTAATTATACTCATTATTGGAGTTTTATATCTACTTTATTATTTCTTTTTCTTAAAAGGATATGAAGAAACTGAAAATGCTTATATTCATGGAAATCAAGTTTCTATAACAACGCAAGTTAGTGGTGTTATCAATGAAATTAACGTAGAGGATACTCAATCTATAGATGTTGGTACCCCTGTTATAAAATTAGATACTATTGATTATGAAATTGCTCTAAAAAACGCTGAAACAAAATTAGCAGATGCTGTTAGAAAATACTATACATTACAAAATAGTGTAAAGCTTAATGAAGATAGTGTTGCAATTGCTAAAGCTAACTTAACTCTTGCTGATAAAACTTTAAAAAGACAAACTATATCTAGTAGCACTGGTATAACAAGCAAAGAGAACTTTGATACAACTAATTTCAAATATATAGATAGTAAAAATAGTTACGAACAAAGTTTAACTAATTTAGAAAATAGTAAAATTCAAGCTTTTAGCAACGATATATATTCTCATCCTCTTGTTGCTGCTGCTATTGAAAATTTTAAAAATGCTTATTACAACTTAGAAAAAACTAAAATTTTCTCTCCAATTTCTGGAGTTATTGCTCAAAAGCAAGTTGAATTAGGACAACAAGTAAAAGCTGGACAAACACTTTTTACTGTTGTTGACTTAAACAAAACTTGGGTTAATGCAAATTTTAAAGAAACTCAACTTGGAGATATAAAACCTGGAAATTATGTTGAAATTGTTAGTGATTTAAATGGTAAAACTTACAAAGGAGTTGTTTCTGGAATATCTGCGGGATCTGGTAGTGCTTTTGCTTTAATTCCAACACAAAATGCCACTGGAAACTGGATTAAAATTGTTCAGAGAGTTCCCGTTAGAATTGATTTTGATCACGAAAGTTTAGAAAAGAATGGAATTTTACCAATTGGAACAAGCTTAACTGTCACAGTTAATACAAATAAAAATGTTGATATTCCAAATCAATTTAAAGAACAAAAATCAGAACTTTACAAAATTGATGAAAATAAATTAAGTGTATTAATTGAAAAAATAGTTAAAGATAATAGCTTTTAAGGAGGTTCTGTATTATGAACTCATCAATTATTTTTGCTACAATTGCTCTAGCTATTGGTTCTTTTATGAATGTCCTCGATATGACTATTGTTAATGTTTCTCTAAGTCATATTGCAGGAGATTTTGCTGTAGCTCCTGATCAAGGTACATGGGTTATAACTTCTTACGCTGTAGCTGAAGCTATATTTTTACCTCTTATCGGGTGGTTAACTAAACGTTTAGGAATTATTAAACAATATTTAGGTGCAACACTACTTTTTACTTTAGCTAGTATGCTTTGTGGTATTAGTCCTTCCTATAGTTTTCTTTTAACTATGAGAATTTTACAAGGTGTTGTTGGAGCTAGTATGATTCCATTGTCTCAAACACTTATGTTACAACTATATCCTAAAGAAAAAAAGGGAATAGCTTTAGGAATTTGGTCTATGACCATCGTTATAGCTCCTGTTGTTGGTCCTGTTCTTGGAGGATGGGTTACTGATACTGCTTCTTGGAGATGGTGTTTTTATATAAATCTTCCTTTTGGTATTATATCTAGTTTAATTGTTTATTATATCTTTAAAAAAGATATTGCTAAAGAAAAAACTGTTAAAGAACCTGTTGATATCATTGGATTTATATTTTTGGCCATTGGTGTTGGATCTTTACAACTTATGTTGGATAAAGGAAACGATTTAGATTGGTTTTCTAATAATACTATTATTGGTCTTAGTATATCAGCTTTTGTTTTTTTAGTCCTCTTGGTCATTTGGGAATGGCATCATGAATCTCCTGTGGTTAACGTAAGATTATTTTTAAATAGAAACTTCTGTGTTGGATCTTTCTCTTTGATGTTTTCTGTCCTAGCTTACTTCAGTGGTGTTGTTGCTATACCCCTTTGGTTACAAAACTATATGGGATATACAGCTTTCATTAGTGGAAAGTCCACTTGTACTTTAGGTGTAGCTATTTTAATGGTAGCTCCAATATTAGGTAAAAAAATAGATCATCTAGATTCTAGAAAGGTTGCTGCCCTTGGATTTTTTCTATTAGGTATTTCAACATTTTTAACATCTAATTATTCTCCTCAAATAACTCCAGCTTATGTTGGACTAACTAGATTTTTCAATGGTTTTGGTGTAGGAATTTTCTTCATAGCTTTAAATACACTAACGCTTTCAAACATTAGTAATGAAAATTTAGCTAGCGCATCTGGAATTTATAATTTTATGAGAAATATTGGAAGTAGTTTAGGGACCTCATTAGTTATTCCTGCATGGAATCATACAATGGCTTTTCATCATACCATGATGGCTTCTGGTATAACAACAGCAAACCCTAATATTAATAGTGCTATAAGTACTTCTGCTCAATCACTAGCATTAATAAATCAGCAAGTTGTTGTTCAATCTTCGATTATGGGGATTAATGATGTTTTAATTGGAAGTGGAGTTATATCTCTTTTATTGATACCATTTCTTTTTCTCGCCAAATCAACAAAACCAGTTACATAGTTTGGAATAAAAATTGCTTATTAATTATAGTAAGCAATTTTTTTATTGGAGGTTTTAAGTATGCAAATTTTATTAAAAAATGGTTTTATTCTAACTGAAAACGGATTAAGTAAATCTGATATCCTTGTTGAAAATGAAAAAATTAAAGATATTGGTAATATTTCTTTAGAAAATTTTAATGGATTAATTTATGATTATTCTAATAAATTTATTATTCCCGGTGGAATTGATGTACATACTCATTTTAATATTGATGTTGGTGTAAATTCTGTTGATGATTTTTATTCTGGAGGTCTTGCTGCTATTTATGGCGGAACTACAACTATTGTTGATCATCCTGGTTTTGGCCCTAATAAATGTCCATTAGATTTTCAAATAAAAAATTATATGGAGTTTGCTAAAATTTGTCCAGTTGATTACTCTTTTCATGGGGTTCTTCAACATGTTCCTAATGATATAGAGGAGCAGATGTTAAATTTAAAAAATAAAGGAATTACGAGCTTTAAACTTTATATGACATATACATACTTGATGGATGATTATGAAATTTTAAAAATATTTGAAATAGCCAAAAAATTAAATATTATTATCTGCGTTCATGCTGAAAATCATGGAATAATTGAATTTCTAAAAGAAAAATATAAAAAACAAGGATTAACAAGTCCAATTTATCATAGTAAATCGAGACCTGATTATAGTGAAAGTGAAGCAGTTTATAGACTTTTAACTTTAGCAAAAATAACCTCTTTTGAAAAATTATATTTTGTTCATATATCCTGTAAAAAATCTTTAGATATTTTGAAAGATTTTAAAGATAACGGAATGAATTTTTTTGTTGAAACATGTCCTCAATATCTTATTCTTACTGAAGATTATTATCTTAAAAATAACGGTGAAAACTATATTTTAAGTCCTCCTCTTAGAAATAAAGAGGATAATATTGCTATTCAAAACTATATAAACTTAGGTTATATTGATGTCGTTGCTACGGATCATTGTACTTTTTCACTTAAAGATAAAGCTTTAGGAAAAGAAAATTTCTTAATCTGTCCAAATGGAATTCCAGGAGTAGAAGAAAGAGTTCCAATCATGTTTTCCGAATTCTTAAAAGGAAATATCTCTGCTAAAAACTTTTTAAATACTTGCTCATTAAATCCTGCCAAAATTTTCGGTTTATATCCTCAAAAAGGAACTATTGAAATTGGAAGTGATGCTGATCTAGTTGTGCTTTCTTTAGAAAACTTTAAGTTTACCTCTCCCATTTCAAAAGCTAGTTATAGCGCATTTGAAAGTTATAACTCCCTAGTAAAAGTTCACTCTACCTTTATTAGAGGAAACTTAATACTTGAAAATGGAAACTTAAAAAATAAAACTTTTAAAGGAATTTTTCTAAAAAGAAAATAGGAAAAGGAGAGAAAATTTTATTTCTCTCCTTTTCTTATTTTTTATAAGTTGTTTCTTTTAGTGGTAATGATGTTCTAAACTTACCATCATATTTGTAATATGCTCCTTGAACTGCAGGTGCTGTTGGAACAACAACAATTTCTCCAACACCCTTAGCACCGTAAGCTAAATTCTCTTTATTTTTCTCTATAATTATGGATTCAATCTCTGGTACATCTGTTGATCTTAGTAACCCTATTGTCCCAAATTTTGATTTTATTACTCCCTTTTCTACCTTCAAATCTTCAGTTAGGGCGTAACCTAATCCCATTACTACGCCACCTTCAATCTGTCCTTCTACATTTTTAGGGTTTACTGCTCTTCCTACATCATGTGCTGCAACAACCTTTTTAACTTTTCCATCCTCACCTAAAATAACCACTTGAGTCGCATATCCGTAAGCTACATGACTTTCTGGATACTCTTTTTCAGAATTCATCGGATCTGTTATTCCAGAATATTCACCTAAAATTCTTGGCCTTCCAATTGTTCTAAAGATCTATCTTTTAAAGCTTCTTTTAATTTCAATGCGGCTCTTTTCGTTGCTTCTCCTGTAAATACTGTTTGTCTTGATGCTGTTGTAGTTCCAGAGTTTGGTGTTCTACTTGTACTTGGCATTTCTACGACTATATTCTTTGGTAATAATCCTGTAGTCTCACAAACCATTTGTAGAGCAACTGTCCCCACTCCTTGACCTATACAAGCTGCACTTGTTCTTATATGAACATTTCCTTTTTCTATTGAAAGTAAACACCTACCAACATCAGGTAATCCTACCCCTATTCCTGCATTTTTAAACGCACAAGCTATCCCTGCTAATTTGTTATTTTCATAAACATCTTTAACTGCTAGTAAAGTTTCTTTTAATGCCGTTCCAGAATCTGCTATTTGTCCATTTGGTAAAATCATACCTGGCTCTATAGCATTTCTATAACGTATTTCGAAAGGTGATATTCCAACCATTTCTGCTAATTTATTTAAATTGCTTTCAGTAGCAAATGCTGATTGTGTAACTCCAAATCCTCTAAATGCACCGCCAATAGGATTATTAGTGTATACTGCTATTCCTTCTATATCTATATTATGATAATTATAAGGTCCTGCTGCATGAGTACACGCTCTTTGAAGCACAGGTCCTCCTAAAGAAGCATAGGCTCCTGTATCTGCTAAGATTTTAGCTTTCATTCCTAAAAGTTTTCCATTTTCATCACACGCAGTTGTCATCTCTATTTTCATTGGATGTCGTTTAGTACTAACCACCAAGCTCTCTTGTCTAGTCAATGTAAATTGAACTGGAACTTTTAACTTCCAAGCTAGGAGAGCTGCATGATGCTGAACAGACATATCCTCTTTTCCACCAAAACCACCACCTACATAAGTACTCTCTACTTCAACTTGTGATAGATCCATTCCTAAAAGTCTAGCAATCTCTCTTTGTTCATCATAAACACTTTGAGAACTTGTCATTATTTTTATACCATTTTCTTTTGGTATAGCTGTAGCACTTTCTGGCTCTAAATAGGCATGCTCTGTATAAGGAGTATGGTAAATATTTGTTACAATATATTTAGCATCTTTTAAGACTTTTTCTACGTCTCCTCTTTTTAAAACTTGCTTAAATAATAGGTTACCTTTTTCATGAATTTTTGGTGCATTCTCTTTTAATGCTTCTTCTGGATTAATTATTGGCTCTAAAACTTCATACTCAACTTTTACTAGCTCTTTAGCTTTTTTCAAAATTTCTTTAGATTTTGCGCCTATTAATACTAAAGCATCCCCCATATATCTTGTTACTTCACCTTCAGCTATCAAGGCATCCCAATCAGATATAAAAGATAAATGTCCTATATTTCTATGTCCTGGAACATCTTTTGCTGTTACAATTCCCACAATACCCTCTAATCTTTCAACTTCACTTGTATCTATTTTTTTTACTAAAGCTCTTGGATGAGCTGTTCTTACAGCTCCTCCAAATATCATTTCAGGAATTTTTATATCTTCCGCATATTTTCCTTTACCCAGTGTTTTTTCTTTAGCATCAACTCTAAAAGTATTTTCTCCAATTAATCCCTTACACTCTACTTTAGGAACAATCTCTCCATTTCTAAAAATTCGTGCTGCTTCTTTTATAGCTTTTACTATTTTTACATATCCTGTACATCTACAGATATTTCCTCTTAATGCTAATTTTATTTCATCTTTAGTTGGCTCTAAAGTTTTTAAAAATAATCCTTTTGCACTGACCACCATTCCTGGAATACAAAATCCACATTGAACTGCTCCTTCTTTTGAAAAAGCATATGCAAATACGTCTCTTTCATACTCTGTTAAGCCCTCTACTGTAAGGACATTCTTTTCTGCTACTTTTTCTGTTGTTAGTAAGCAAGCTCTAAACGGTTTGCCATCAACAAGAACCATACAAGCACCACATGCTCCTTCACCACATCCATTTTTTACTGCAATAAAATCCATATCATCTCTTAAAAAATCCAATAGATTTTTCTTTTCTTTTGTCTCTATAAGTTTTCCATTTATAGTTATTTTAAGCATAGAGTCCCCCTATTTTATCTTGGTATTGATAATGCTTTTGTAGGACATTTTGATGTACAAACTCCACATCCAAAACATCTATCTATATCTATAACTGCCTTTTTATTTTCTATCTCAATAGCTTTATAACCACAAACTATTTTACAAATTCCACATCCTACACATTTATCTAACTCTACTTTAGGAGGAATAGTCATATAATTATTTTCTTTAATACTTTCCATATGCTTTATTGTTATTCCTCTTATTTCATCCAATGAACTATACCCATGGGCATCTAACCAATTATTCGTTTCCTTAGCAATTCTACCAAAAGCCTTAGGTCCCTCTACTATGCCTTGAGTACAAACCTGAACAGCAGTTGCTCCAGCCATTACATACTCTATTACATCCTCTCCTTTTGTAACTCCCCCTACTGCAAAAATTGGAATTTTTACCGCTTGTGCAAGTTCATATACTACTCTCATAGCTATTGGTTTTATAGCTGCTCCAGACATCCATCCATATCCACTTTTGCTTCCCATATGTGGCTTTCCAGTTTCTAAATCAATTGACAAACAAGGTCCCACAGAGTTTATAGCAACTAATCCATCAGCACCTGCAGTTTCTAATGCTCTAGCTACGTCTCCTAAATTCTCAACTCCTGGTGATACTTTCATAAATACTGGTTTTTTTGTTAGCATCTTTGCCATTTTTAAAGTATTTAACATTGGTGTTAAATCCCTTCCTACATAATGACTTGATATTTCATAAGCATCTGCAAATTTGTCAACCATTGGTATTAATTTTTTTATATCCTCTTTTACATAGCCAAGACCTATTATTAATGGCTCACCTTTAATTTTACACTTTTCATACTCTTGTTCTACCCAATGCTCTGGAGATAACTCTGACCATAATTCTGTATTTAAAAAATGATTTCCTTTAAAATCATACATGCAAGGTTTTGGAATTTCTGCTGCTTCACTAGAAATTGTTTTTGCAACTACACCTGCTGCTCCTCCTTCCATTGCTTCTTTTATAGCCTGAGCGTCTTTTGATGGTGGTCCCGCCGCCACTATTACTGGGTTATCATACTCTAATCCTGCAAAATTTACTTTTATATTAGCCATTTTATATTCCTCCAAAAATTTATTTTTTATTGAACTCATTAAATACAATATTTAAAATTAAAACCGTTAATGCTCCTAAAGTTACTGGACTTTGAAATAAAATTTTTCCCCATTGAGGAAAATTAGTAAATAGTTGTGGTGCTGCTATTGGAGCTAATGCCATTCCTAAACTTGTAGCCACTATTACAAGATTTTTATTTCCATCATAACTTATTGTTCCTAATCTTTTTATTCCATTAGCTGCAACTATTCCAAACATTATTATTCCTGCTCCACCTAATACAGGAGAAGGAATTGATGTTAAAATTGCTACTAATTTAGGAAAAAAACTAACAACTAATAGTATTATTCCTGCTGCAGTTCCTACAAATCTACTTTTTACCCCCGTTATTGCAGCAATACCTACATTTTGACCAAATAAAGAGTGAGGAAAGCTATTAAAAAATCCAGCGATAATACTTGTTAAACCATGTCCTCTTAGTCCTGCTACAATCTTTTCTTGATTAGGTTCTACAGAACAAATATCAGATAAATTTATTTGATTTCCTGTAGCATCTGTCATTATTACCAATTGAACTAAAAATAACGATAAGATTGCTGTTAACTCAAATTTTGGAAATCCAAATTGTAGTGGTGTATTTATTGTAAAAGCTGTAGCTTCATTTAGAGTTGAAAAATCAGTTAATCCCATAGGAATTGCTACTAAAGTTCCTAAAAAAATACCTAATAGAATAGCAATATTTCCCAAAAATCCTTTAGATAATTTTTGAATAGCTAGTATTATTCCTATTGTTACCAATGCTAAAATTATATTTTTAATGCTTAAAAAGCTTGAACTTTTTGGACTTCCTGCTACCCATCTCAAAGCTACTGGAATTAATGATAATCCCATAGAAGTAACAACAACTCCAGATACTAGTGGCGGAAAATATTTTAAAAGTTTTCCAAACATTGGTGCCACTAAAAATGCAAAAATTCCAGATACTATTGTTGCTCCAAACATAACTTGTAAACCAAAAATTGGATCGCTCCCTTTATAACTTAGCCCTACAGCAACTAAAGCTGAAACACCAGCAAAACTTACACCCTCAACTATCGGCAATTTTGCTCCTATTTTTCCATGAATATCTAAAGTTTGAATAAATGTTCCTAGTCCTGCCATCATAAGTGTTGCACTTACTAACGTATTAATCTCCTCTTGTCCCAATCCTAAACTTTCTCCTAAAATCATTGGAACGGCTATTGCACCTGCACACATTGCTGCAACATGCTGAATTCCTAATAAAAACATATTTTTTATCTCTAACTTTTGATGAACTTCTTCTACAATACCTTTTTCTAATTCCATAGTTTTAACACCCATTTTTCCTCCGCTTTTAAATTTTTAGTCTCTTAACCACATTTTTTTTGAAACTATTCTTGAATTTTTAAAAACCTCTTTTTCATCTAGTGTTAATATTTTTCTATTCTTCATAACTATCTTTCCGTTTATAATCGTTGTTATGACATCTCTACCCATTATTCCAAATAGAAGATGGCTGTTATAATTTTCTTCATTTATCTCTGTTAAAGGATCATAGTTTACAATGATGACATCTGCTAATGCTCCCTTTTTTAAAATTCCCATTGAACCTTCAAAGTATTGTTCTGCTATTTTTCTATTATTTTCAAAAAGCATAGTTGGTAATTCTATCCAAGCAACCGAAGGATCTCGTTTTTCATGTTTATGAATTATATTTCCAACTTTTAAAGACTCTAACATATCACTTGTGTATCCATCAGTTCCTAATCCTAAACGTATTCCTTTCGAATACATCTCTAGTATTGGAGAGCAGCCTACAGCGTTACCCATATTTGATTCTGGATTGTGAACCACATTGGTTTTTGTGCTTTTTAAAATCTCCATCTCTTTCTCATTAATATAGATACAATGAACTCCTATTGTTTTTTCTCCCAAAATTTCAAATTCCAAAAGTCTTTCAACAACTCTTTTCCCATATTTTTCTAGTGAGTTATTCAAATCGCCTATACCCTCAGCAATATGAACATGATACCCAACGTCTAATCCGCATATAGCTTTTTGACATTTTTTTAAAGTTTCATCACTTAATGTAAATGAAGCATGAAGTCCAAACATTCCTTTTAACATGTTTTCATGCTCATTTTGACATTTTTTTATAAATCTTATATTTTCATTGATTCCCTCTTCAGCAATATCTAAACCATCTCTATCTGAAACCTCATAACATAAACAGCTTCTAATTCCCACTTTTTTTGCAGCTTCTCCTATAATGTCTAAACTTCCACTTACAGAGTTAGGACCAGCATGGTGATCAAATACAGTTGTTACACCATTTTTTATAGAATCTATATATGTTGTTAGTGCACTATACTTAATATCTTCATGATTTAATTTTTTATCGACTTTCCACCAAAGGTTTTCTAAAATCTCTTGGAAATCTTTAGGAGCTTTGCCAGAGGATTTCATTCCTCTAGCAAAAGCACTATAAATATGATGATGTGTATTAATAAATCCTGGCATAATAAGATTATTTTCAGCATCAATAAACTCTTCATTAGGATATTTATTTTTTAAAATATCACTTTTTCCAATTTCTAGTATTTTCCCATCTTTTATTAAAACTCCACCATTTTCAAAATATGGACATTCTTTATCATGAGTAATTACTCTTCCATTTCCAATTAACATAAAACCTCCTCTATTTTTTTCTAATAACCTCTCCTGCAAGGACTTTATGATAATTTCCATTCTCTAATACAATATTTCCATTTATTAAAACATAATTTATTCCTTTAGGATATTGTATTGGATCTACATATGTACCTTTATCAATTATCTCTTCTAAGTCTATAACTAAAATATCTGCAAAATATCCTTCTTCTATAACACCTCTATTTTTTATTCCAAAAGAAGTTGCCGCTTTTTTAGTCATTTTAAAAATAGCTTCCTCTATTGTTAAAATTTTTTGTTCTCTAACATATCTTCCTAAAACTCTTGGAAACGAACCATAAGCTCTTGGATGAGGCTTTCCAGTTAAAAGTCCATCTGTACAAACATTTTGCTCTGGTCTTTTTAAAATTTTAATAACGTGCTCTTCTAATCCATAGAAATCAACCATTCCTACGGCATTTTCTTCTTCTAATAAAAGATCAAAAGTCGCATTATAAGGATCTTTTCCTCTAATTTTTCCAATTTCCAAAAGATTTTTTCCTATTAAATCACTATTTTTTTCAGTTTTTACTGATGTCACAAATATCTGATCTAATCCAGCAAATTCTACAAAATTATCCCATCCAAGAATCCCATTCTCCATGTCATAAATCATTTTATTTCTACAGTCACTATTTTCAAGTCTTTTCATTAATTCATCTGTTCCTCCAGCATGAGCCCAAGGAGGTAATATTACTCCTAACATAGTACTTCCTGCTGCATAAGGATATTGGTCAAACGAAACCTCTATCCCCTCTTTTCTAGCCTCTTCTAATAGATTTAACATCTCATCTAAGTATTTCCAGTTACTTTTTCCACAAACTTTAAAATGGGAAAAGTGTATCTTTACTCCAGATTTTTTTCCTATCTCTATAACTTCTCTCATTGAATTAACTATTGTATCTGCTTCGCTTCTTTGATGAATTACAAACACTCCATCAAATTCAGCAACTACCTTACACATTTCAATAATTTCTTTTGTTTCTGAATAAGCACATGGTATATATATAAGTCCTGTCGATAGTCCAAATGCTCCAACTTCCATCTCTCTTCTTGTTATTTCACACATTTTTTTAATCTCTTCATCTGTGGCTGGGCGCCCTTCTAACCCCATAGCTTCCATTCTTATATTCCCATGAGGAACTAAATATGCCTCATTTAATCCAACACCATTTTCTTCCATCATTTTTAAATAGTTATCAGTAGTTTCATATTCCCAATTAATTTCGTCTGATTCTCCATCTAAACCTGCAATATTTTTTCTCCAAGAACTTACATATTTTTTAGGCAATGGAGCCATTGAAATCCCATCTTGACCCAAGACCTCTGTTGTTATTCCTTGCCTTATTTTTATTTCATTATATGGATTTACTAAAATCATCAAATCTGAATGGCTGTGAGTATCTATAAATCCTGGACAAACTATTTTTCCTTTTGCATCAATAATTTTATCAGCTACTTCATCTATTTTTCCTATTGATTTTATTAGGTTATTTTCAATTAATAAATCACCTAAAAATGGCACTGTATTGTTCCCATTTACGATTAATCCATTTTTTATTAATATTTTCATGATCTCTCCTTTTCTCTATTTTTTGTAAAGAGACTTTAAAATTCCATAATAACCTTCTGTTCCTTTTATTAATTGTTCAATCTCTATATGTTCATCTATTGTATGAGCTAAATTTTCTCTTGATGGACCAAATCCTACTGTTGGTATTTTTGCTTCTCCTGCATAGTGAGACCCATTTGTACAGAATGAATATTGCGTTATTTCAGGGTTTAATCCTACTGATTTTAATCCTTCATAAGCTATTTTTGTAAATTCATCATCCTTCTCATATAACCATCCTGGGAAAAATCTTTCTCCCTCTATTGTATTCCCTGTATAACACTTCTCTTTTCCAACTGAATAAGATACTTTTATCTTCATTTGCGGATCATTTTCCATAAGTTTTTGTGCTAATTCTTGCAATGGTTTTATTACACTTTCCATTGTTTCTCCAACTAAAAGTCTTCTATCATAAGTAGCTCTACAATACTCAGGCACTACTGAAGCTCCTGGATATGGTGCTGATTTTATATCTACAAGCTCTAAAATTCCTTTTCCTAAAACAGAATGTACTGGTGGAACTAATTTATTTATCTCTTGAATTACTGTAGCCATTTTATAAACTGCATTTATTCCTTTGTCTGGATTAGCTGAATGTGCTGGTTTTCCAAATGTTTCTACAACTATTTCTCCTCTTCCTCTTTGACCTATTTTTAAGTTAAGTTCTGAGCACTCTCCAATTACAACGTAATCTGGTTTTACTGCTGCACTTATTTTTCTTGCTGCAATTCCTTCAAAACACTCCTCATGGACAACTCCGGCTACATAAATTTCTCCTTCAAAATCTTTATTACAATCTTTAGCAAAATAAGCACACGCTGATATCATAGCTCCAACTTGTCCCTTCATATCTGATGTTCCTCTTCCATATATTTTTCCATCAGATATAGTTCCATCAAAAGGTCCAAAACTCCATTTATTTTTATCAGGAACTGGTACTGTATCTATATGTCCATCAAATAAGATTTTTTTACCTGGTTTTTTCCCTTTGATTTTTCCAACTATATTTCCATATTCATCTACAAAATATTCATCAAACTCAAGTCTATCAAAAGCTTTTTTTATTACTTCAACTACTTCTCCCTCTTCTCCTGAATAGCTTGGCGCTTTTATTAACTCTTGACATAACTCTATAACTTGATTCTCTCTCTCTTTAGAAAACATTTTTTCCTCCTAAAACTTTTATTTTAAATTTAATTATTTTGTACATTCACCAAACCAAACTATATCTCTATATTTTTTTGGATCTGTATCTCCCTCTGTGCTAAACAACAATACTTTTGAATCTTTATTAAGTTTTAATTTATCTCTTAACTCTTTATACTCATCATTTGTCATAATTTCATAAAGTACTCCCATAGTTACAGCCCCTGATTCTCCAGATTTTACTCTTTCATCTCCATCTAAAGGATTTCCTAATATTCTCATTCCATTTGCTGCACTCCAATCTGGACATGATAAAAATGCTGTACTATAATTTCTTAAAATTTCCCATCCTATTGTATTTGGTTCTCCACACGCTAATCCAGCCATTATTGTTTGCATAGTACCACCTACAAATCTTGGTTTTCCATCTTTTGCTAGAGCTGATTTATATAAACAATCTGCTAAATCTGATTCAGCTATAACTGTTATTGGACAATCTTTTCCGTAGATAGAAGCGAATACCCCTTGAACCGCTCCAGCTAAAGACCCTACTCCAGCTTGAACAAATATGTGTGTTGGTCTATCTACTCCATAACTTTTTAATTGTTCGATAGCTTCTAAAGCCATAGTTCCATATCCTTGCATAATCCACGCTGGAATCTCTTCATATCCTTCCCACGCTGTATCTTGAACTACAACTCCATTTGTTTCTTTTGCATTTTTTGCTGCAAGTCTTACCGCATCATCATAGTTCATATCAGTTATTGAAGCTTTCGCTCCTTCTTTTTTAATGTTTTCAAGTCTTGCTATAGATGATCCAAAAGGCATATAAACAACAGATTTTTGATTTAATTTATTAGCTGTCCAAGCAACACCTCTTCCATGATTTCCATCTGTTGCTGTATAAAATGTTACATCTCCTAACTTTTCCTTTATGTCCTTAGAAATTAATTTTTCATAATCTAAGTTAGATATATCATCTCCTAACCTTGAAGCCAGATATTTTGCCATGGCAAATGATCCACCTAAAACTTTGAATGCATTTAATCCAAATCTATATGACTCATCTTTTACAAATATTCCAGCAAGTCCGATACTTTTAGCTACATTATCTAATTTAGCTAAAGGGGTTTCTTTATATTGTGGAAAACTACTATGAAAGTTCTTTGCTTTTACTACTTCATTCTCAGTTAAAATATTTAAGCAACTTTCGTAATTGTCTCCCTTTTCAATTTCATTGAAAGCATATTTAATTTTATTTTCCATACCTCACTCCTTATTAATTTTATCTCCACTCATATAATAAGCAATTTCTATACCAAAAATAAATGATATAATTTCTATATTCCTTTCATTGATTTTATTTTTGAACATTACGTATATATTTTTTATATTTTTAAAAAATAATATTTTAATGTTATATTATCATTATGATAATATTTATCATTTTGATAATATTTAAAATCTCTATATTTAAGGTTAAATCTATAGTTAATTATCATTTTGATAATTAATTTTTTAAGGAAGTGATTTATGGAAAATATATTAATTAATTTAAGAAAAGATATCCAAAAATTTGCTGAAACTATTTCTCAAATTATCCAAATGGACGTTGAAATTATGGATAAAAATTTTATTAGAGTTGGAGGAACTGGTCGTCTTAAAAATAAAGTCGGACAATCTATGACTGAAGAATCACATATTTATAAAAAAGTTTTAGAAACTGGAAAAGAGTATGTAATATTAAATCCTAAAGAGGATATTCACTGTAGCAGATGTCCATCTATTCAAAACTGCAAAGAAAAGTTAGAAGTTTCAACACCTATTTTTTTAAATAACGAAGTGGCTGGAGTTATTGGACTTATTTGTTTTAATAATCAACAAAAATTAAATTTTATTGATAAACAAGAAAAGTATTTAAATTTTTTAAAACAAATTTCTGGTTTTATTTCATCCCAAGCTTATCTATTTTTAGAAAATTCATATGCTGAATCTAAAAAAGAGTTCCTAAAAGTCATACTTAATAAAATAGAAGAAGGTATTTTGATTTATGATAATAACCATTTGTTAACACATATGAATGAAGTTTCTATAAAACTTTTTAATACTAAAATTCTTCAAGAAAACCTATTTATTCAACCTTTAAATGATAATTTTTTAGGAAAAAATGCTTACTCTATTATTTATAATGATAAAAAACTTGATGTTTTTGGAGAGATTTTTACTTTTTCACCTTTTGAAAAAGTCTTAATTTTTAAAGAAAAAAAAGCTATTCATAATTCAATATTACACGTTACAAATTCAACTACTGGAACTCTTGTTAAAGATTTTATTTTCTATTCTGATTCTATGAAAAAATTATTTGAACGAATCAATAAGATATCAAAAAATCCGTCAACAGTTCTAATAACAGGTGAAAGTGGAACAGGTAAAGAAATAATTGCTAGAACTATACACATGAATAGCAATAGAGTTAATCAACCTTTTATAGCTATAAATTGTGGAGCTATTCCTGAGGCTCTTCTTGAAAGTGAATTCTTTGGTTATGTGAAAGGTTCTTTTACCGGGGCTGATCCTAGAGGAAAAATTGGAAAATTTGAATTAGCTAATGGAGGTACCTTATTTTTAGATGAGATAGGAGATATGCCTTTATATATGCAAATTAAGTTGCTTAGAGTTTTACAAGAAAGAAAAATTATCAGAATTGGATCAAATCAACTTATTGATGTAGATGTCCGAATTATTGCTGCAACAAATCAAAATTTAGAACACTTAGTAGAGATGGGAGAGTTTAGAAAAGATTTATACTATAGACTTAATGTTGTTCCTATTGAAGTCCCACCATTAAGGAAAAGAACTGGAGATATTTTTATTTTTGCAGAACATTTCGCTGAAAAGTATGCTACTCTATTTAAAAAAAATTTTGCTAATATTTCATCTGAAGTTCTAAGTATATTTGAAAAATACAATTGGCCTGGTAACGTAAGAGAACTTGAAAATACTATTGAATATATGATTAATTTAATGGGAGATAATGGTATTTTATCGTATAATCATCTTCCACAAAAATTACTTACAACTAATTCTGCTAAAATACCTCAAGAAAGAACTCTTAAAAGTATGGAAATTGAAATGATTAGTAATTTGTTAATTAAATATGGAGATTCAACAGAAAGTAAAAAACAAATTGCTAAAATTTTAGGAATAGGAATAGCTACCCTGTATAGAAAAATTGAACAATATAATTTAAAACACTAGGAGGTAATATCCTAGTGTTTTCTTCTACTTTCTATAACAGCTCCATAGCATTTTAAATACTCCAATTCTTCGTCAGATATAATGATATCTGAATATCTTTTTTTATCACTATTATCAGATACGAGTCTTACTTCATTTTTATTAATTTTAAGTCTTTTTATATATGTTTGATCATGATAACTAAATACGCAAACTTTTCCTTCTACCATTCTCATCTGCTTTTGAACGGGATTAATTATGACTAAATCTCCATCTGATAAAGTTGGAAACATTGAATCTCCACTAACTTCTACTAAAAAAGCATTCTTAGGCAATTCTATATTTGAAATAGAAGATAATACCTCCATTCTAGTGTTGTCCTCAAAATTTATATGACCTAATCCTGCTGCTGCTTTACCTAAGACTGGTAAAGTTATTATCTCTGCTTGTTGCTTATTTTTTTCCTCTTGATTATTTTCATCTAATTTTCTTTTTATTAAATCTGGAGTTCTATCATAAGCAACTATATATCTAATTTCATCTGCTTCTTTATCTGTTTCAATAAATTTTTCAATAAATCTTTCTACAAAATCATCCTTAGGAATTCTAATTCCTTTTCTATAGTGACCTACTACAGATAGAGAAGAATCTGTTTGCTTTGCTATATATTCTAATGTATAATTATTTTTCATCATCATTTTTTCTAAATAATTACCAAATTTAGTCTTCACATTATCCTCCCTTCTTATTTTTTAATTTATTATACTATTTTTCTACAAAAATGTAAAAAAATATTTGATTTTTTTTCTACATTAAAGTATAATTCTAATAGATGAATTTTAAATTTTTTTATTTTTTTCTTATACATTTATGTAGAAAATTTGAGGAGGAGTATTAATGAGATTTAAAAGAGTTTCTAATCACTTTTGGAGAGTTGAATCTAATGGAGTTTTTATTGTTGGAACTTGGGAGCAGTGTCAAAAAGAACTACTTAATTTATGCTTAGATAAATGTCTTTTAAAAAATTAATTTCTCTTTTTTCTAGAGATTAAGTAAATTTTATTATATAATATATAGTAAATTAAATTTAATCTTGGAGGTTTTTATGATTTTTGGTAAAAAAATTAAAATAAATTTTGAAAATACAGATAATGGTATAAAACTATCAATTATAAATTTTCCTAAAAATATATCAATAACTGCTTTAGATTTTGGAAAAGATTTAGCTAAAAGAACTATGGAAGGTTATTCTCCTAATCCTGAAGAAGAAATTGATGTTATTTCTGGAATTATAGATGAAAAAACTAATGGTGAAGATATTGTATTTATCTATACACATGGTGATTTACCTTCAGCTATGATTTTAGTTGGAGCTTTGTGTAAAAAACTTCTGTTAGAGATTCCTACAGTAAATCCTCTTGAAATTGGAGGAATATTTCATGGTGAAAAAAATGAAGCATACATTAGAGTAGCTATACAAAAGATGATTATTACTAACGATGCTCTAGGTAGCTCATTAGAAATAAATCTACCTCAAAATACTGATATGAATAAATTTAAAAGTATTTTTTCTGAAATAGCTTTCTCTTTAATTCCTGAAGTTCAAAGTATTCAATTTGGATTAGGTACTGCTATTTCTAAAAAAGCAAATTCTAATTTAAATATACAACCTAAAAGAGTTGAAATTTCTTTAGCTCCTCATATAGAGAGTAAGATCCCTGCTTTAGCTTTAGTTTATGATATTGTTTTTCAAAGTATTACAATTTTCTCATTATTAAATAGTTAGATATTTTGGGTAGTATTAACTGTATTTTACTACCCTTTTTTATTTTTTTGTTTCAATAAATTCATTTTATGAATATTGACTATTTATTTTTTCTATATTTATTTTTTCTGTTTTTTTAATATTAATTTCACATATTTTTGAACAAACTTTTTTTTATATTTAAAATAGAATTTTATACTCTTCTCTATTTTTAAGCATTTTCAAACAATAAAAAAAAATTTATATAATTAAAAAATCAGAAATTAATTTCACATTGAAACAATATATTTTACTTTGTTCATATATAAAAAGTATTATAATTATATACAAAGTTTAGTAACAGTACTTTTAGGAGGTAAAAAATGCAAGAATTACTAAAAGAATTAGTTGAAAAACACAGAAAGACAACTGAATTAGGGAAGGTCGCAAGTTATATCCCTGAATTAGAAAAAACAAACCCCAGAAATCTTGGAATATATATTTTAGATAATGAGGGAAATGAATACTTTGCTGGAGATTATGATAATAAATTCACAGTACAAAGTATCTCTAAAGTAGTTGCGCTTATGTTAGCTATTTTAGATAATGGAGAGGAATATGTATTCTCTAAAGTTGGAATGGACCCTAGTGGAGACCCATTTAACTCTATTAGAAAATTAGAAACATCTAGTAGAAGAAAACCATATAATCCTATGATTAATGCTGGAGCTATCGTTGTATCTTCTATGATTAAAGGTGATGATGCAAAGGATAAATTCAATCGACTTCTTGAATTTTTCAAAAAAATAACAGAAGACCCATCTCTTGAACTAAACCCAAAGGTTTATTTAAGTGAATCTGAAACAGGAAATAAAAATAGAGCTATGGGATATTATTTGAAATCTGAGGGAATTATCACAGGAAATGTAGAGGAAGCTTTAGAAGTTTATTTTAAGCAATGCTCTATTGATGTCACTGCAAAAACAATTGCAAAACTAGGTTTATTTCTAGCTAATGAAGGACAAACTAGTACTGGCGAACAAGTTGTTTCTAATAGAGTTAGCCGAATTGTAAAAACACTTATGGTTACATGTGGAATGTATGATAACTCTGGTGAGTTTGCTGTAAGAGTTGGTTTACCATCAAAAAGTGGAGTTGGTGGAGGAATCGTTTCCGTTGTTCCTCATAAAATGGGAATTGGTATTTACTCACCTGCTCTTGATCAAAAAGGAAATCCTATAGCTGGAGTATGTCTTTTAGAAGACCTATGCAATGAGCTTAAATGTAGAATATTCTAAACACACACACAATTTATTATATATTATATAGGAGGAACAATGAATATTATCAACACACTTAACAACATTTTATGGTCTTATGTTTTAATCGCAGTTCTTATTATTTCAGGATTATATTTCACTTTTAAATTAAAGTTTGCAAATATAACTGAGATTAAAGAGATGTTTAAAGTAATGCTTGAAAAAGGAAATGGAAAAGGAGTTTCACCATTCCAAGCATTTTGCATTAGTGCTGGTTCTAAAGTTGGAACTGGTAGTTTAGCAGGAGTTGCCCTTGCTATATCTGTTGGTGGACCGGGATCTATATTTTGGATGTGGATTTTAGCTTTAGTAGCTGGTAGTTTGAGTTTAGTTGAAAATACTTTAGCTCAAATTTATAAAAAGAAAGAGGATGGAATCTTTGTTGGTGGACCAGCTTATTATATGGAATTAGGTATGAATAAAAAATATCTTGGTGTAGCTTTTTCCATTCTTATTACAATAACTTATGGTTTTATTTTTAATGCTGTTCAAGCTAATACAATTACAGTAGCTTTTCAACATGCGTATGGTATAAATCAATTTTATGGAGCTATTATTTTAACTGTATTAACAGCTATAATCATTTTAGGAGGAGCTCATAGAATTGCAAAAGTTTCAGAGATTATTGTTCCAATTATGGGTGTATTTTATTTAGTAGTTGCTGTTTTTATAGTTTTAAAGAACATTGCAGCTCTTCCTGGAGTACTTTCATTAATTATGACAAACGCTTTTGATCCAGCTGCTGCTGGTGGAGGTGCTCTTGGAGTTATTGTTATGGAAGGTATTAAAAGAGGTCTTTTTTCAAATGAAGCTGGTATGGGATCAACTCCAAACGCTGGAGCTAGTGCTTCTACAGATCATCCTTTCAAACAGGGATTAGTTCAAACTTTAGGAGTTTATGTTACTACATTAGCTATTTGTTCTGCTACAGCTTTTATCATTCTTTTCTCTGGAGTATTAGGAACTACTACTCATAAAGGAATTGAATTAACTCAAACTGCTATGATACATGAACTTGGAATTTTTGGTAGAATTTTCTTGATGGCTTGTATATTTTTATTTGCTTTTTCATCAGTTATTGGAAATTACTTCTACGGAATTGTTAATATAGCCTATACTGAAAAAAAATGGTTAGAAAACCCATTTAAAGTTGTTGCTCTTGCTATGGTTTTCTGGGGTTCTATCAAAGATGCTCCATCTGTTTGGGCTATGGCTGATTTATTTATGGCATTCATGGCACTTTTCAATATATATGCTATTACTAAACTTAGAGTTCCTGCTATTGAATGTATTCATCACTATTTAGAAGAAAGAAAAGCCAAAAGAAACCCTGTTTTCACTAAGAACGTTCTTTCTAACTCTACAGGTGTAGAGTGCTGGGATGATAAAGGAGAAGTTTCTCTTTAATTCTCTAAATATATAAGATAATTTATAAACTAAAATGGATGGACAATTGAGTCCATCCATTTTTATATATTCCAATTTTCAAACAATTTTTCTTTAGAGTAATTTTTCATCTCTTCTTTTAATAAAACTCTTCTTTTTATATTTACAATACTTCCTTCACCATAATTATTATACTCATAAAATCTAGCATCATCTGGAGAAAATCCTGACATTGAATCCCAACCTTCCTCTTTTATGTGTGAACCTAAATATGAGTTCATAACTATTGCACTTGGATTATATCCTACTCTTTTTCCTGGATGCCAAGGTCTACCTATAAAAATTGTATTGCTTTCTCCATCACTATCAAATTTACAATTATTAAAGATGTATCCTATCTCTTGATTGTAAAGTGTTGATGGGGCCATTACATAACCAACTCCCTCATCTCTTTTCTTTGAAAAAATATTACAATTTTCAAAATAAGCCTGTGCTCCTCCAAAAATAAAATCTACATTTCCTTCTATATAACTATCTTTATAATATTGTCTTCCTTTATTTGCGTACAAAGTATCTTGATATCCCAAAAATTCACACCCTATAAATAGAGATTTATCTGCATCATTTTTTAAAGCTACAGCCTGTTTATCCTTTAAAAATGATTTTGGATAATCAAAGTCATTTTTAAAAACTATATTTTCAGCTTTAAATCCTTTAGCATTTGATGTTAATGTTACTGTTGCACTTCCACTTGTTCCATAAGTTTTAGTAGAATCTTCTCTCATTAAAGTTCCTGATGCATCACTCCAAACTAAAATAACTTTTCCCTTTTCTTCTCCAACTAGTGTTATATTTGGTTTATCAATTAATATTTTCTCTCGATATATACCATTTTTTAAATATATTACAACTTGATGATGTTGAATACTATCAATTATATTTTGAATACTTTCATCATTATTAACTTGTATTAACATCTATCCTCCCTCTTAAAGAGTCACACCATTTTTAAAAATAGCGATTTCTTTAAAATTATTTATTTCATTATTTGTTTTTCTACCTTCAACTACTTCTATTATATAATCAACGAATTCATCTAGCAATTCTTTCATTGTAACATTGCTATCTAATAGTTTTCCTGCATCAAAATCAATCCATTTTGGCTTTTTCTTTGCTAGTTCAGTATTTGTTGATATTTTTATTGTTGGAACAAATCCACCATACGGAGTTCCCCGTCCTGTTGTAAAAAGAACTATATGAGCTCCAGCTGCTCCTAATGCTGTAGTAGCAACCAAGTCATTCCCTGGCGCCTCAAGAAGTACCAATCCTTTAGATTTGACTACCTCTCCATATCTTAATACATCTTTGACTTTAGAAATACCTGATTTTTGAGTACACCCCAAGGATTTATCTTCTAGTGTTGATATTCCACCCTCTTTATTTCCAGGAGATGGATTTTCATAAATAGACTGATTATACGAGATAAAGTATTTTTTAAAATCATTAACCATATCTACTGTTTTATTAAATATATCTTTATTAATACATCTTTTCATAAGTAAAGTTTCTGCTCCAAACATTTCTGGAACTTCTGTCAAAATTGTTGTCCCATCATGTTCGACTATATAGTCTGAGAATTCCCCTACTAGTGGATTTGCAGTTATTCCAGAAAATCCATCTGACCCTCCGCATTCAAGTCCTACAACTAAATCTCCGAACTCTTTTTCAACTCTTGATTCAGAAATAACTTTATCGTATAACTCTTTTAAAAGTTCTACACCTTCCTCTATTTCATCTTCGGAATCTTGAGCTATCAAAAATCTAACTCTTTCTTTATCAAACTCACCTAAAGTTTCTTTGAACTCTTTCACTTGATTATTTTCACAACCAAGCCCTAAAACTAAAACTCCTCCTGCATTTGGATGTGTCACTATATTTTGAAGTGTTGTTCTAGTTGTTATATGATCCTTTCCTAACTGTGAGCACCCGTAATTATGTTTAAATACATTTAATCCATCTACTTTTGATATATCAAATCTCTTTTTAAACTCTTCTATTATATTTTCTCCAACCCCATTTACACATCCTACAGTTGGAATAATCCACAACTCATTTCTAATACCTATCTTATTATTTTTTCTTAAATACACATTTACTTTTTTTCTTTTAGCTCCTTCTAAATCTACACCTTCTAAATCTCCATATGAATATGTATCTAAATCATTCAAATTTGTTTTCAAATTATGTGTATGTATCCATTGACCTGCTTCTACATCTTTCAAAGTATGACCTATTGGCATTCCATATTTTATTACATCTTTATTTTTTCCCAACAACTCTAAAGTAAACTTATGACCTTTTTTTATATCCTCTTTTAATTTAATTTTTAAATCTTCAACCTCTACAATTTCTCCTTTATTTATAGGTAAAAGGGCAACTGCAACATTATCTTTTTTATTTATTCGTATACATTTTTTCATTTTACCGTACCCCTTTAAAGAATTATCTTACTCTTTTTCTCCTTGAATTCTTATTTGTTCCCCAACATTTCCAGATATAACAACATTTTCAAACTTTACATTTTCTGCATTTGCTATAAAAAACCCACATTTACTCTCTTTTTCGATATGAGACATCATAGCTGGATAATCTGCTTCTACATCTTTGTTTGTAAAACTTATATTTATGTTTTTAAATTTTATATTTTCAATAGGTTTTTCTGGCAGTCCATATAAAAATCCAGCACAAACCTCTGTCTCTATACATACAATATTTTCAAATTCTAAATTTTTTATATGAGGTGTTCTCTTATCTACAGGGAGTTTTTCTTTTGTATAAACATACTCTGTTTTTCCATCTGGATCACAAAAATAGAAAGAATTAAAAACAAATGGAACTTTAACTTCATCCATATATACATCTTTTACGGTAATTCCATCAATAACTCCTTGTTCCCCTCTTCCTCTTCTTGTTTTTACCCTAATACCTTTATCAGTTTTGTAAAAAATACATTTTTCAATATTAACGTTTTTTACTCCTCCAGACATTTCACTACCTATAACCACTCCTCCATGACCATATTTCATCAAGCAATTTCTTATTTGAAAATTTTCTGATGGAGTTTTTAATTTTTCTCCTAAATATAATTTTCCAGATTTTATTGCTATGCAATCGTCTCCTACTGAAAAATCTATGCCGATGTATTCTACATTTTTACATGATTCCGGATCTATTCCATCAGTATTTGGTGAATCGGCTGGATTTTGAATTTTTAAATTTATAAATTTTAAATTTTCAGAAAAAAATGGATGAACTGTCCATGATGGTGAATTTTTTATTGTAACTCCCTCGATAGTTATATTCTTACACTTATTTAAAAATATTGTTCTTGGTCTCCAGGCTCCTCTTTTAATCTTTGGATTATTCCACCAATTTTCTTTAGAGGCTTGTCCATTTATAACTCCTTCTCCAATTATTTTTACATTTTCTATGTTTATTCCTGTAATTATTGAAGAAAAACTATCTAATGGATTTCCTTCCCAAGTTCCTAAATAATATTCTTCATCTTTTTCATTTTCTATTAATCCTGGAAGAATTCCAAAATTATCTCGATTAGTATCACCTAAAATTTCAGCTCCAGCTCCTAATTCAATAGTTATATCACTTTTTAAAAATAACGATGTAACTAAATATTTTCCTTTAGGAATATACACTCTTCCATTTTTAGAACAAGACATTATTGCTGTTTGCAAAGGAAGGGTATCATTTGATACTCCATCCCCCTTCACTCCAAATCTCTTAACATTTAATGAAAAACTTTCACTTTTTGTTATAAAATCTTTCTTTATTAACAATTCTCCATTATCGTAAATTTCCAGTGTATAATTTGTTTCTGGTTCTAAATCATAAACACTATTAACTGTTTTTTCTATTTCAAATTTTTGTTTTCCAATCTTAACTTCTAACTTATTTTTAAGATAGAATCTATCTGTGTTATTTATTTCAAAAGTAAAACTTCTTGAATTTATTAATACTATATTTATCTCCATATTTTACCTCTCTTATCCTTTTACTCCTCCAGCTGAAATTCCATCTACAAAGTGTCTTTGAGCACAGAAAAATACAATTAATGAAGGTGCTAATCCAATTATTGACATCGCTAAAATTTGATTCCAGTTTACACTGCTACTTACATCCATAGACATTTTTAATGCCAATGCTACTGGATATTTTTCAACACTTGATAAATAAATTAACGGCCCCATAAAATCATTCATAGTCCACATAAATTGAAATAGTGCAATAGATATTATTGCTGGTTTTAGCATAGGAACCATTATATAAATAAGTGTTTGTAAAGAGTTACATCCATCTACACAAGCAGCCTCTTCAATCTCCTTAGGTAACCCTCTTATAAATTGTATTAACATGAATACAAAGAATGTATCTGTAGCAAAAGCTGCAGGAATAAATAAAGGTAAATATGTATCTAACCAACCAAAGTTTTTATACATTAAAAATTGTGGAATTCTTAAAACTACATTTGGTAGTAAAAGAGTTGATATCAAAATTCCAAATAAAATCTTTTTCCCTGGGAATTTAAATCTTGCAAAACCATAAGCTGTTAAAACTGCTGATACAATTGTTAAAGCAACTTTTGGTAAAACAATTTTAAAGGTGTTAAAAAAATATGTTGTAAATGTATACTCCGTTGACGTTTTCCATCCATTTACATATCCACTAAAATCAAATTTAAAATCTTTAGGTATAAATCCTATGCTTGTAAAAATATCAGCATTTGTTTTAAAAGAAGCTCCTAGTAACCAAATTAAAGGATAGAGCATAGCTATTCCAACAATAGCTAAAGTTAAATATCTCAATCCAACTTTAATACCTGATATTATATTTCTTTTTCTTGCTCTTAATTGATTCTCTTTTCTGATATCATCTGAGATTTCATCTATTGATATATTTATATTTTTTACATTTTCCATTTTTTATTCCTCCCCACTATCAGAGTAGTGTACCCAATATTTTTGACTTCTAAATGAAAATAGTGTGAATATCATTATTATTAAAAATAATACCCATGATATCGCTGAAGCATACCCCATTTGATAGTAATTAAATGCATTATCATATATTAATAGTGGTAGTAATTTTGTTGAGTTAAGTGGTCCACCACCTGTTATAATATAAGGTCCATTAAATTCTTGGAAAGCTTGAATAAGTTGCATAATAAAGTTAAAGAATATAACTGGTGATATCATCGGAATTGTTATATTTAAAAACATCATTGTTTGTGAAGCTCCCTCTATTCTAGCTGATTCATATAATTCTTCTGGTATATTTTTTAAAGCTGCTAAAAATATCACCATTGCAGATCCAAACTGCCAAGCTCTTAAAAGACTTACTGTAAATAATGCATACTTTGGATCTCCTAACCATGAAATTGGATTAACTCCTAAATATCCAATTATTATATTTATTAATCCTTGATCTGAAAATAAAAATCTCCATAAAACAGCTATTGCAACACTTCCTCCTAATATAGATGGTATATAATAAGCCGTTCTAAAAAAGTTTATTCCCTTTAATTTATAATTTAAAATGTTTGCTATAAATAATGCAAAAGCTAACTTTATAGGAACTGTTATAAATACATATTTTAAGGTATTAGACAATGTTTTTAAAAATAAAGGGTCATTAAATAACTTTATATAATTTGAAAGACCTACAAATTTTGGTGCACTTAATAAATTGTAATTTGTAAAACTTAACCAAAGTGATGAAATAAAAGGATAAGCTGTAAAAATTAAAAATCCTATTATCCATGGAGCTATAAATAAATATCCGTTAAATTGTTTACTTTTCACTATTCATCACATCCTTTTCTAAATATAAATACTCACTATATGTCATCAAAAATATTCCACTGCCTTTTACATCATCAGAAACAATAGGCTCTGATAAGTAATATTCGTAGCTTCCATCTCTTTCTTGACCACCAAATCCACCTAATCCTGCAACTAAACAAATTCCATCTAAAGATAAACTTTTATCTTCTTTTTCTCTTAAGTATTCTTTATAAATTCCTTCAAAAGCCTTTTTTCCAATTTCTGAGTACCTTTCACCGATATATCCTAATCTTGCTCCTTTCATCATGGCATAGGCTACCATTAAAGATCCAGAAGTCTCAAGATAGTTTCCATTCATCTCTTTTTTATCTACAATCTGATACCACATATTTTTCATCAAATCTCTGTACTCATCTACCCCTTTTATCGCCTCTTTGAATAAGATTTGAAGCCCTCTATATTCATTAAAAATCTCTTCTGACATATATTCTAAAGTATCAACTATCGACATTAAATGCCATCCGATGGCTCTTAACCAAAAGTTTTTAGAAAGCCCTGTTTCTGGAACTATCCAACTACATTTTTTAGCTGTATCCCATCCATGGTAATGCAATTTAAACTTTTCATCAAACATATTTTCTCTAACATTAATAAAATGTTTAAAAATATCTCCATAATTTCTTTTTCCATTGAACTCTGTCTCATATCTTATATAAAAGGGTTCAACCATATACATCCCATCTAGCCAAACTTGATTTTCATATCTTTTTTTATGCCAAAAATTCCCTTGTGGAACTCTTGGATGTTCTAAAATTTGTTCATATAATTTTTCAATTGCTTTTCTATATTTTTCATTCCCTGTAAAATTATAAATATCAAATAGAACTTTTCCTGCATTTATATTGTCTATATTAAACTCATTTTTCTCATAACCCTTTATAACTCCATCTTCATCTATAAAATCATCAAGATAACTATATACAAAATTTAAATATTCATCTTCTTTCGTTGTTTTATATAGCAACATTGCCCCTTGTAATAAACATCCATCTTCATAGCACCACTTTCCCTTATATGGTTTATAACTTTTTAAATAGTTACTTATATACTTTCTAGACTTTGTATTTATAGAATCCATTTTGTTACCTCCTTTAATTATTTTACACTAGTATCCTAGTAAACATTTTTAAAAAAGTCAAGACTTTTTTATTTCAAAATAGTTTTTTTTGTATATATATAGTATTTTTTGTTTTTATAATGTTAGCAAAATATTATTTTTATTGATATTGCTATATTAAAATTTTGCACATTTTAATATTTCTGGTATAATAAAAATAGAATATAAAGAACTGTTGGAGGTGTACTTTGAATTTATCAAAAGTTAATCGTCAATTTGGCGAGAATACTAAAAATTTTATATATAGAGTTTTAAAAACAAATATAATGATTCTAAATATTAAACCTGGAACTGGGATAAGCGAATCTGATATCGGTGAAACTTTAGGTGTTAGTAGGACTCCTATTAGAGAATCTGTCGTTAAATTATCTGAAGAAAGACTAATGGATGTTTATCCACAAAAGGGATCATTCGTATCTCTAATTGATTTAAAATTAGTTGAAGAGGCTTTTTTCATGAGAAAAATCGTCGAAAGAGAAGTTCTAAAACTCGCTACAACAAATTTCTCAAACCAAGCTATTAAAGAGCTTGAAAAAAACTTAAAATTTCAAAATATAATTGCTCAAATTGAAGAGGATCATACAGAACTTTTTTTCTTAGATAACGATTTTCATAGAATCATTTATAAAGAAGTTGGAAAAGAAAGAGTTTGGGAGGCTGTTCAATCATTAAGTACTCACTATGATCGTGTTAGGTTTTTAGATGCTATTGAAAAAACAAATTTAATTCCGACACTTGATCAACACAAAGATATTATTAATATAATTAGAGATGGTGACATTAACAAAGTCGATGAAATGATTGATAAACATCTTTCAAATTTTAAAAATAAAATTGGATATTTAATTGAAAAATATCCTGATTATTTCCTAAAATCTTAAATTACAAATAAAACCTACCTTAAATTTGGTAGGTTTTATACTTTTTTCTCCCAATCAACTCTTTTATATAAAACAAACGAAAACACTAGTGCAAAAAGATTACTAAACAACATAGAATACCATATTGAAAATTCATATAAAACTAATAAGTTTTCAAATATTAGTATAAAAGGAACCCTAAATATCCAAACCCTTCCAAAATGACAATACATTCCAAATTTAGTATGTCCCGTTCCTTGAAATACTGCTGCTAACGGTTGAAATATAGCCCAAGGAATTACACTTATCAACATAATTTTCAAATAATTTATTGAGTGTTTTTTTATTTCTATATCTTTAGTAAATATATCTATAACTGGATTTAAAATTAAAAATACAACAATCATTGATACCATTCCTACAAATAATCCGCAAACAATTCCAGTTCTTAGGACATTTTTTGCTTTTTTTATATTTTTTGCTCCAACATTCTGTCCCACTAAAATAGCTACTGCTGTTCCTATTCCATTTATTAATACATAAATTATATTGTTAATTCTGTTTCCTACACCGTAAGCTGCTAAAACTTCTGTTCCGTATTTAACAACAAAAATATTTATTATTATAAAACTTAATGAATTGGTAATAGTTGTAAGCGATGATGGAATTCCTAACTTCAATATTCTATAAAAAATATCTTTTTTAATTTTTAAAAATTCTAAACTTATCTCTCGCTTTAAATAAAGTTCATATGTACAGTACCCTCCTAATATTACATTTGCTATTAAGGTTGCAAATCCAATTCCATATAATCCTAATTTAAATTTATTTATAAATAAAGAATTTAAAAATATATTTAGAATAGTTGAAAATGCTATTAAATATAAAGGACTCATACTTTTTCCTTTTGAATTTTTTATTGTTATATATGTTGATACTAAAAAAGTCATTGGAATCGTTAAAAAAATAAATTTTATATACAAACTACTTTTTTCCAACAACTCTCCATCAGCTCCTGAAAATTTCAATATTTTCTCACAAAAAATAAATGATAATATTGTTATAAACAAAGATACCAATATATTTATACTCAATAGTTGACTATTTGTTTTTAGGATTTCTTTCTTATCTTTTTTTCCTACCAGCTGACTTATTATTACTCCTCCACCTACTGCAAACCCACTGCCTATTCCCACTATCATCTGGGTTATTGGACTTGTAAAAGATGAAGTAGCTAACTCTACTCCGCCTACTTTTCCCATATAGTATGAATCGGCGAGATTATATAAGTTTTGTAAAAAATTTGATAATATTATTGGGCTAGCTAATAATATCAAATTTTTCACATCCTTTTTTTCTAAACTCCACCCTTCAACTTTCTCTTTTAACATGATAATCCTCCGATTGATTCATTCTATTTTAGAACTTTTTATTTAAAAAAAACATAATAAAAATTTGACTTTTTTATTTTTTTAAGGTATGTTTTAATTGTAAATACATTTTAACTTGTATCCTAGAATGTTAACATACTAATAAACAAGTTTCAATGAGAAAATTTTTTATAATACGGGAGGTATATTTTATGGATTTCAAAAAATTACTTTTACTAAGTTCAGTTGTTGTAGGGATGTCCTATCCAACAATTTCTTTAGCTAATTCTAAAGTTGTGAATTTAAAAATGTCTTGGTGGGGTGGAGACGATAGACATAAAAAAACATTAGAGGCACTAAAACTTTTTGAAGAAAAATATCCTAATATTAAAGTTAAAGGAGAGTACGGTGGATGGAGCGGGTGGCAAGAAAAAGTTACCACTCAAATAATTGGAAATACTGCACCTGATGTTATGCAGATTAACTGGAACTGGATTGATCTTTTTTCAAAAGATGGAAATGGATTTTATGATTTAAATAAACTTTCAGACACTATTAATCTTGATAATTATAACTCTGATATACTTAATCAGTGTTCTGTTAATGGGAAGTTAAATGCTATTCCAATTGGAATGACTGGAAAGGTATTTTATATAAACGAAACTACGTATGCTAAAGCCGGCCTTTCAATTCCTAAAAACTTCAATGAAATGATTTCATCAGCTAAGATTATTAGAGAAAAATTAGGAAATGATTATTATGCTTTTGATACTGATGCTTATGGAGCTCTTCTTCTTATGCTTTATAAATTAGAACAAGAAACTGGAAAGCCATTTATCGTTAATAATAAAGTTGCTTATACAGAAGCAGAACTCGTTGAGGCTATTAATTTTTACAATAATCTAGTTGAACAAAACGCCCTACCATCATTAAAAGTTAGAGCTGCTGCTGGATTCATTCCTTTAGATCAACATCCAAGTTGGATTCAAGGTAAATATGCAGGAACATATGAATGGGATAGTTCCGCTCAAAAATGGCAAGATGCTCTTGAAGGAAATCAAAAATTAGTTTTAGCTGACTTTCCAACAGAATTTGGAGAAAATAAATCTGCATTCAATAAAGTTTCTATGGCTTTTGCTATTAAGAAAAATACAAAATACCCAAAAGAAGCTGCTACTTTAGTTGAATTTTTAACAACAGATCCTGAAGCTGTAAAAATTCTTGGAACTTCTAGAGGAATCCCTTCTAATTCTACTGCTGTTGAGGTATTAGAAAGTAATGGACAACTTACTGGTTTAGCTTTTGAAGCTAATAATGCTGTTAAAGATTTTGCTGGAAAAGGTATACACCCTCTTTTTGAACATAAAAAATTAAATACAGATCTAAGAGGTGCAATCGAAACTTTTGGATATGGTCAAGCAAATGCTGAACAAACAGCTAAATCAATCATATCTATTACTAATGAATTTTTATCTCAAAACCAATAAAAATATATTATAGGGAGAATATCTATGAGTTATAAAAAAGTCTTTTTTCTATCATTAACTGCATTATCTATTTTCACAGCATGTAACAAAGATAAAGAAAATATATCCTCTTCAACTCCAAGTAACCAAAATATAACATTAAGAGTTTCGTGGTGGGGTGGGGATGATAGGCACAAAAAAACTATAGAAGCTTTAAAACTTTTTGAAGAAAAATACCCTAATATAAAAATTAAATCAGAATATGGTGGATGGCAAGGATGGCAAGAAAAAATCACTACTCAAATGGCTGGTGATATGGCCGCTGATCTTATACAAATTAACTGGAACTGGATAAATATTTTTTCTAAAAATGGAGATGGTTTTTATAACCTAAATGATTTATCTACTACCCTTGATTTGAATCAATATGATAAAAATATTTTAGAACAATGTGTTATTAATAATAAATTAAATGCTATTCCTTATGGAGTTGCCGGAAGAGTCTTTCTGTACAATAAAACAACTTACGATAAAGTTGGCTTACCTCTTCCTAAAAGTTTCCAAGATATTGTTACTTCTACTCAGATAATGAAAGAGAAGCTTGGTCCTGATTACTTTGGATTTGAATCTGATTACTATGGTGCTCTTCTTCTTATGCTTTATAAACTAGAGCAAGAAACTGGAAAACCATTTATTGTCAATAATAAAGTGGCTTATAGTCAACAAGAGCTAAAAAATGCTGCTGATTTTTACTTAAATTTAGTTAATACTAAAACCATTCCTTCTTTAGAAGATCGAGCTGCTGCTGGAAATATTCAACTTGATCAACATCCATCTTGGATTGTTGGAAAATTTGGTGGAACTTATGAATGGGATAGCGCTTCTTTAAAATGGAGAGATTCTTTAGAAGAAGGACAAGAACTTGTTGTTGGTGAGTACCCAAAAGATTTCGGACTCCACAAATCTGGGTTTTCAAAAGTGTCTATGGCTTTTGCAATTAATAAAAATACTAAATATCCAAAAGAAACGGCTGAATTACTTAATTTTTTAATATCTGATCCTGAAGCTGTTAAAATTCTTGGAGTGTCTAGAGGAATTCCAGCTAATACTTCTGCTGTTACTACTTTAAAAGAAAATAACCTTTTGGATTCATTCATTTTAGAAGCTAACAATAAAGTTATTGATTTTGCTGGTAAAGGTATACATCCTCTATTTGAACATAAGCAGTTACATGTAGCTTTAAAAGATATTATAGATAAATTAGGTTATAAACAGCTTTCACCTGAAGATGCTTCTAATCAAATTATTAATGTAACAAATGAGTTTTTAAAAGAGAATAACTAGGGGGAATATATGAACAAAACCTTCAAACTTTCACTTTTTTTAGGGCTAACAACTTTAGCCCTAGGAAAAGTAGATTACACTGAAAATGATAAAGCTCGACTTGAAACTGTTAAAATTTTTTATAAAAATATAATTACTAATGGTCAAAGTAAGGTTAATCCAACACCACTTTTAGCTGACGGTATCAATACTATAACAGAAAAACCTGTCGAATGGATTTATCCCAACGGAGAAAAAGTTAAAATCTCTAACTTTGCAAACCAGCAAAATTTTTTAAGAACTCTAGTTATTTTATCTGAGGTTACAGGAGACTCACAATATAAAAATACTGCACTTGATACAACAAACTATTTTTTAGATAACTTTACTGATAAAAATGGACTTTACTATTGGGGAGGTCATAGATTTATCAACTTAGATACTCTTAAATTAGAGGGGCCTCAAGATAAAAATCAAGTTCACGAATTAAAAAATCATTTTCCATATTACGAATTCTTATATGAAGTAAATCCAATAAATACTAAAAATTATGTTACTGCTTTTTGGAATGGTCATATTGAAGATTGGGAAACTTTAGATATGGGAAGACACGGAAGTTATAATAAAAAATTAGATACAAATATCTTTAAAAATAATACCCCAATAGATATTGTAATCACTGAAAATCTACCTATACTCCCAGAAACAAAAGGATTAACCTTTATTAATGCTGGTTCTGATTTAGTGTATTCAGCTTTTATTTTAAATAGTTTTGAAAATAATCCTGATGTGACTAACTGGGCGAAAACACTTTTAAAACAATATGAACTTGCAAAAAATCCTAAAACTGGAGCTCCTGTATATCAATTTTCATCACCTAAGAAAAGAGAATGGCCACCTAAATCAGATTCTGATACTAACTCTAAATACGGTGATCGAGCCTATAGACAATTTGGACCAGAGTTTGGAGATATTGCAAAAGAAGGAAATGCATTATTTAAAGGAAATGCAAAGGCTATTGTAGTAGATAACGCCTTAATTTTAACTGAAATTTATAAAAAAACTGGTGATAAAGAACTTTTAAACTGGTCAATAAATACTCTTAAAAACTTCTATAAAATATCTTTTGATTATGAGACTGGCGAAATTAAACCTGTTTGGAATGATGGAACTGATTTAACTAACTATACTTTAATTAGAGACGGATATTATGGAAAAAAGGGGAGTAAATTAACAAAAACAAAGCCTGCCACTGAAGAATATGCTATCGCCCTTATCAGATCTTATGAAGTATCTAAAGATATTGATCTTTGGAATCTTGCTAGAGTAATGAGTGATAAAACTTTTTCTCTTGGTGATATTGGAACAACTAATGGTCAAAACATTAAATTAGATTTCAAAACTAAAAATTCGTCACCTTACGCATTACTACTAATGACTGATTTATATGAGATTACAAAAAATGATAGCTATTTAAAAATGGCAAAAGTTATTGGAGATAATATAGTTAATACTAAATTTAAAAATGGTTATTTTGTAGAAGATGCAAGATATTTAAACTCAAGAATTGATTCCCCCGAAGCTTTTGCTTTAGTAACTTTAGATGCAACTTTAAAAGGTAAATCTAATTCTATCCCAAAATACATTAGTAATGGGGGATATATTCATGGCGAGCATATTGAAGGCGATTCAGTATATGATAAAAATGTAATTTATAAAAAAACAACTTAGGAGAAATACTTATGATTAAAATAGGAATTAGAGCTCACGACATGGGTAAGTACTCTTTAACAGACTTTCCAAAACTATTAAATACTATTAAAACTTTAGATGGTCAGTGCATACAATTGGCTCTTGGAAAATCTTTTATTGATTTTAATATTTCAAAAGAAAATTTAAATAGTGAGTTGTCTCAATATTTAAAAAATAATTTAGAAAATAAAGATATTAATCTATCCGTTTTAGGATGTTACATAAATATGGGAAATCCTGATGACAATATAAGACATCAGGAGATTGAAAAGTTTAAATATCATTTGGATTTCTCTAAAAACTTTCCTGGGTGTATCGTTGGAACTGAAACTGGTTGCTTAACTACAGACTATACATACACACCATTAAACGATACTCGGGAAGCTTTTGATATTTTTCTAGATACTCTAAAAAAAATAGTTAAACATGCTGAAAAAACTCAAACTTTAGTTGCTATAGAAGGAGTTTCAAAAGATATTATATCGACTCCTGAAAAAATGAATCTAGCTTTAAAAACTATTGTATCTACTCATTTAAAAGTTATATTTGATCCTGTTAATTTTTTAAATATAACTAATTTTCACAACCAAAAGGAAATAATAGAAAAATCTTTCGAACTTTTTGCTGATAAAATTGCAATAATTCACTTAAAAGATTTTAAAGTAGAAAACAATATTTTTAAAATTGTTCCTATTGGACAAGGAAACTTTGATATAGATACTTTAATAAAATGTATCAAAAAATATAATTTAAAGATTGATATCTTATTGGAAAATTCCAATATTGAATCTGCAAAAAAATGCATTCATTTTGTAAAAAATTCATATAAAAATAGTTAAAACATTAAGCAATATTTATTAAAATAACAAGGGGGAGACAAAATGTCCAAAAAAATTATTTTATTATTAGCAAGTATTTTATCTGTAGGAACTTTTGCAGCAACAATTGAAATCGGTTTTGAAAATGAGCAATATGATGATAAAGGAACAAATAACTATAACAGAAGTGATGTATTTATGCCTTATATTAGTGGAAGCTTTAATCCACTAGATGGATCTAAATTGAAAATTGATTTTAAGTATATGTATCAAGATCAATATGGAAAAGAAAGAGGCGAAGGTACAAATGCTAGATTTAAAACTCAAAGAGATAGATTCGAAATGTTCGCAAGTGGTTATAGTTATAAAAATGGAGACTTTGCTTTTAATCCTAAAGTTGGTTTCAGATATGAGCAATGGTCTATAAATGATAACTCTTCAAGTAGCCAAACGAAAAGAAATCTTAGCCTAAGATTTTTTCCAGATATGAACTATAAAATAACTAGCACTACTAATCTTTATTTAAGTGGATTTACAGGACCACTATTTACTGAAACAAAACAAGAATCTAGAAAAGATTCAGGTTATAAAAAAGGAGATTTAGATACTAATTATTACTATGGTGATTGGTACCAAGAAGTTCAATTAATTGGAGTTAGACAAACTCTTCCTAATAAAGATTCTATCTGGGCATCACTTTACAATGAATATAAATATCTTGAACATTCAGCTGAATATATGCGTTGGCAACTAAGAGGTGGATATAACTGGGGAGCAACTGATAAGTTAGCTATCAATCCATTTATCAGATATGATTTACACTATGAAGAAAAAGGAAAAGAATCATCTTCTTTAAGTGGAAGCAACAATGGTAAGACAAGAGATAAAGACGAAACTAGAATCGGTACAACATTTAGCTATAAATTTGACCCTACATTGACATTAGTAGGAGAAGTTTACTGGCAATCAGCTAAAAATATCTCATTCGATGGAAAAAAATCTGATGATAAAGACAGAATGTTTTATAAACTTGGTTTAAGAAAAGCTTTTTAATTATTTTGTAGAATTTAGTGATTAAAAAAGACCTCTTTATTAAAGAGGTCTTTTTTTATTAATGAATTATTTTTTTTCCATTTTCCTCTGGTTCTTTTCCAGATAAATGAACTATTTTGTTTACCGCTAATTCTGCATATTTATCTAATATTGCAGGTAAATCTGAATTTTCAATTAGCTCTATGTATGCTGGGTCCTCTTTTATTTTAGGAGCTACTCTATATTTTTTATCACCAATCATTTCTATTTCAAAATCACCATTAAACTCTCCATAAATAGGATCTAAACTAGGCTCAATCTCTTTTACCATATCAGCTACTATCATTGAAAATATTTTCTTAACATCTTCAGCTCCTTGAGCTTTAGACATTCTTACTTTATAATCTCCCCAATATTTATTTTCTACCTCTGAAAATGATTTTTTGTATGCCATTTTTTTACCTCCTCAACTCTTGTTTTTACAGGTTTATATTTTTATCTACGCTAACATGTCAACTCTTCCTTTTTTCTTTTATTTTTTTATATACAAATATAAAATATACTAAGAATAAAAAACCTGCGCTCCAATTTATAATTAAAATCCCTATCCAAATACCTTGAATACCTTGAAAAATCTTTATTAATATAGGAAAACACAATATAGGCATTAAGAATTGCCGATATATTCCAATTAAAATCGAAAATTTAGGAAATTTTAGACCTCTCAAAACCGCATCACATATATTTATTAAAATATATGAATTAAACGTAAATTTCTCTATTGAAAAATAACTTACTCCATATTCTACAACTTCTAAATCCTTAGTAAATACACTAAATAAATAAGGTAATAAATAACTTATACTTAACATCCCGATAGTCATTATTACAAAACCATAAAACATCGTCTTAATAAAAACTTGCTTTATTCTATCAAATTTTTTTGCACCAAAACTTTGACCACTTATACTTAAAGCTGCACTATTTAAACCAATCGCTGGTAATAATATTAATTGTTCTATACGAGTTGATATTCCATATGATGCAATAGCTGAGCTCCCACCTACTTTTTGTATATAATGATTTATCACAAAAACTCCTACAGCTATCGTCATCATATTAAAACTTGCTGGCAATCCTTGATTTAAAATATCTTTAATATTTTTTATGCTTGGAATTTTTATGTTATAATTTTGTTTTAAAATTAAGGGAGATTTTTTTACCTTAAAATACAGATATACACTTCCTACTAACTGTATTAATACTGTAGCTATTGCTACACCATCTGTTGTTGTTTTTAAAATAAATATAAAAAATGGGTCCAATACTACATTAGCTAAAAATCCTATAATTAAAAAATTTCTATAAACTTTTGTATTACCTTGAGCTACTAATATTCCATTAAATATAGAATTTAAACAAAAGAATACAGCCCCTATAAATATCCATTTTGTATATTCCATTCCTAATAACAACTCTTTTTCTCCAGCTCCCATTAGTAAAAAAAGTTGCCTATTAAATTTAAGACCTATTACACTAATAAATAATCCTGTTAGGATTCCTATTAAGATTCCATCTTTTGCTAATTCTATTCCTTTATCCTTATCTTTTTCACCAATAGCATTTGAAATTAAAGCACTTAATCCCATTCCCATTCCAGACCCTAAAGAAATCAAAATAAAAAAAACAGGAAAAGATAATGACAAACCAGCTAAGGCTTTAACACTTATAAACCCTGTAAAATATGTATCAGTAATATTGAATAATGTATTAAATAAAAAACCAATACTAGAAGGTATCGCAATCTTCTTTATACATGTATTTAAATTTTCATTTACTAAATCCATCTTTACTCCTTTTCTCTTTTTATTTTTCTACTATTTTTCTAGATTTTTCCTTTTATTTTAAAAGATATCAACATTTTTTGAGTAAAATCAAATTATAATAACTTTAAGGAGGTTTTTATGAAAATTATACACGATGAAAAAAATTCAAAGTTTTATATAACTAATGGTGTAAATATAGAAATTGCAGAATTAACATACTCTATTAACTCTGCTGAAAAGACTCTTAAATTAAGTTCTACTTGGGTTGAGGAAGAATATCGTAATCAAAATTTAGCAACTACTTTAACAGAAAAATTTATAGAATTTGCTAAATTAAATAATTTAAAAATCATTCCAATCTGTTCTTTCGGAAAAGCTTATTTTAAAAGACATAATAATAAATACCAAGATATTATATTTTCAAAATAAATTTATCTTGTTTTTATCAATTTATTTTTTTATAATATTTATATAACGGATAAAATATTTTTGGAGGATTATTATGGGAATAAAAGTTGTCGTTTCTTTCAGCGGGGGAAAAGATAGTATGTTATCTTTACATAAAGCAATTTCATTAGGTTATGAACCAATTGCTCTTATGACAACAATAAATAAAAACAAGGGAGATTCTTGGTTTCATGATATCTCATCTGATCTTTTGAAACAAGTTTCATTAGCTATTAATATACCTTTGCTACTGGTTGAGTGTGATGGTGAAAATTATGAAAATACTTTTGAAATAGCTTTAAAAAATATGAAAAATTTAGGGGCTGAAGCATGTATTTTTGGCGATATTGATATTGCTCATCATAGAGAATGGGGAGAAATTAGATGCCAAAATACCAATCTTGAAGCTATTTTCCCTTTATGGCAAGGAGATCGTGAAGCTTTAGTTAAGGAATTTATAGAATTAGGATATAAAGCTATCATTAAAAAAGTTAATTTAAATAATATGAGTGCTGATTTTTTAGGAAAAACTTTAACTCATGAACTTTTAAAAGAAATAGAAAAAACTGGTTCTGATGTTTGTGGAGAAAATGGTGAATATCATACTTTTGTATACGATGGCCCAATTTTTTCTAAAGAGGTTTTATTACAAAATACAAAAAATATTATTAATGAAAATACTCTATTATTGAGCACTTATTAGACTTGTATATATAAAATGAATCGATTATACATATAATAAATAATTAATATACAGCATGAATATGCTGTATATTTTTTTTATATTTGTATATTTTATACACTCTGTGTACAATTATTAATATAAAAGTAAGTAAAAAAATCATTTTTTAGGAGGAAAAATTTATGTTCACACACACATTTAATATGGCAGAAACTTTAGCAATAGCAGTTTGTTTGTTATTAATTGGAAGATGGATCAAAGGAAAAGTATATTTCTTTGAAAAATTCTTTATACCGGCTCCCGTTATTGGAGGAGTTATATTTTCTATTGTTTCTCTAATTGGTTATAATATGCAACTTTTTGTTTTTGATTTTGATGGTTCATTAAAAAATCTTCTAATGGTAGCTTTTTTTACCACAATTGGATTTTTAGCAAGTTTAAAAATGTTAAAAAAGGGTGGTCTTCAAGTTTTTACTTTTTTACTTGTAGCAGTTATACTTGTTGTTATTCAAAACGTTGTTGGCGTTTCTTTAGCAAAAGTATTTAGTTTGAATCCTTTAATTGGAATCGCTGCTGGCTCTGTTCCTCTTACTGGAGGTCACGGAACTTCTGGAGCTTTTGGTCCTGTTCTTGAAGCTGCTGGTGCTACTGGTGCTATGTCTGTTGCAATAGCCTCAGCAACTTTTGGACTAGTTGCTGGATGTCTAATTGGAGGTCCTGTTGGAAAAAGACTTATGGCAAAACATAATTTAAAATCTCCTAGAGAAGTAGAGATGTTTCTTGATGGTAATGAAAATCCTTCTGATACAAAATTACTTTTAAATGAAGATTTATTATTTAGAGGTATTGTTTACATTGTTTTGGCCATGGGAATTGGTGGATTTATAACACCATTAGCTAAAAATTTAGGCATTGTTCTTCCTGTGTATATAGGTCCTATGATTGTTGCTGCAATTATAAGAAATATTGCTGATGGAGCTAAAATAGAAATCCCATTAAATGCAATTAATGTTGTTGGTAATATTGCATTACAACTTTTCTTAGCTATGGCATTGATGTCTATGAGACTTTGGGAGTTAGCTGCACTAGCTATTCCGCTTGTAGCAATTCTTTTAGCACAAAAAGTCGTTATGGCTTTATATGCGTATTTTGTAACATTTAGAGTTATGGGAAAAGATTATGATGCTGCGGTTATGGCTGTGGGACATTGTGGATTCGGTATGGGAGCTACTCCAAACGCTATGGCTAATATGGAGTCTTTTACAGCTGCAAATGGTCCTTCTCCTACAGCGTTCTTTGCTCTACCATTAGTTGGATCTCTTTTCATAGATTTTGTTAACGCATCAATTATAACAGTCTTTGTTAATATGTTTTCTTAATAATAAAAGGAGAGTTTTTCAACTCTCCTTTTACTTATTTTTATTGATTTAATATTACCCTTGTTCCATCAGCCATTTCTAAAATTTGACTTCTTTGATCAGAATATATGACTCTAGCTCCTTGTCTTCTTCCTTGATTATATTGTTGATAATTTGGACTTGGATTTCCATAGAAATTTTGAGGTGCCCCTATATTTCCATATTTTCTATTGGCATTCTCTATTACAGCTTGCCTTTCATATCCTCTACGTATTTGAGTATCTAATCTTCTTAAATCTTGTTGATGTCTATATTCACTTTGGTTGTATTGCGATCCTAGAATTAAGGCAGATCCTGTTACTATAGCAGCCCTTGTTCCTCCATTTAATCCTCCCCACCAACTTGCATAGCTCAGTGAAGATAATAGAAGTAATAACATCAGTATCCCTTTTTTCATTTATATATCACTCCTTAAATTTTGATAATATATTATAAATGGTTTTACAACAAAAAGCAACTTTTGTATATTTTTTACTTATTTTAGTTATATATATGTGATATAATTCAATGTATAAAAATTCGGTAGTGATGAATCTAATAAAGTGATTACAACACCACAGTCTATTTTTAGAACTAATTCATAAAATTGCCATATATGCTGTATGTAATAAATTCTTTCCAATTTAAGAGGTCTCTCTTATTTTTTTATACAACATATGTGGATATAAATTATAAGGAGTTTATAATATGGCTATAAAAAAAACTAATGCAATGAGAGAGCTCGATAAAGCTAAAATTAAATATGATATTTTTGAATACGATGTTGATGAAAATTATTTAGGCGCTGTCAGTGTTGCTTCAAAAACTGGAGCTGATATAACTAAGGTTTTCAAAACATTAGCTCTTACAAATGACAAAGATGAACTTTTCATTGTGTGTATTCCTGGAAGTGATGAAGTAGATTTAAAAAAAGTTGCTTCAATTGTTCAGTCTAAAAAAGTAGATATGCTTGAACTTAGTAAATTAAAAGAAAAAACAGGTTACATAAGAGGAGGTTGCTCTCCTATTGGGATAAAAAAAAGACACCTATCATTAATACATGAAAGTTGTCTAAAAAAAGATTTTATATTTATAAGTGGGGGACAAAGAGGACTACAAATTAAAATTAGTCCTAATGATTTAATTAATTTTCTTAATATGGAAGTTAAAAATCTTATTATTGAATAATTTTTCTGGGAGTGTAATTAATGAATACAACAAATACTATTATTTCTGTACTATCCGATAAAAATATTATTGGGGTTATGTCATCATCGATTTCTATTATGATTTTAGGTTTCTATCTAGGAAAGAGCAATAAACTAAAAAGCTCTTTCTCTATACCATTAGGAGAAATTATATTAACAATTTCTATTCCAGCTTTGTCTTTTAATGCTTTTATGAAAGATTTTGACAAAGAAACTTTTGTTAATGGGATAAACATATTAATCTGGAGTTTTTTAATTCATCTTTTTTTAATGGCCATTGGTAATATCTTCTACAAAAATTTAGATTTAGAAAAACAATTAACTTTAAAGATTATGTCTGTTTTTGGTGGAATTACTGTTTTTGGAATCCCAATAGCTCAAGCTTTATATGGCGATCTTGGAGTTATATATTCTTCAATTTTTTCCATACCGTACAGAGTTTTACTTTATTCTTATGGTTTTATTAAAATGTCTAGTATTAAAATGGATAAAAAAAATCTTAAATCTATGTTTTTAAATCCAGTTATTTTAGCAACTTTCATAGGTCTTTTCATTTGGGTGTTTCAAGAATATCTTCCCCAAGTAAGCATAAGTGGACAAAAATTTCCTATTTTAAGAATTGATAAAACAGCCTTTTGGATATATAAACCTTTGGCTTTTTTAGCAGGTTTATGTTCACCATTAGCATGGTTAGCTGCTGGATTAAAATTATCTGAATTACCTATTAAAGAATCTTTGAAAAATTCTATAGCTTGGCAATTTTCTATTATAAAAACTCTTTTAATTCCTTTTCTAGTGTTGATTATTATTTTAGGAGCTAACTTCTTTGGTATTCTTCAATTATCTAGTGTTAGTTTAGGAGTTATAACTATTATGATGGCTACTCCAACAGCATCTGTTGTCATTGCTTATTCTTTAAAGTATAATAAAGAGCCTTTAATAACATCGAGCTGTTCTCTTTTATCAACTATTTTTAGTTTGATTACAATACCCATTTTAATAGCTTTTTTACAAATTTTTAAATTTTAACTGAGTCATTGACTCAGTTTTTTTATTTTTAATATCATTACTATCATTGGTAAAATAAATAGATATAGCGAATAAGGTATTATTTTTACTGCAGAAATATCCAACATCAAAGCTGGTACAGTAATTGCTATATTCCATGGTATTAACGAACTTAACACAACACTACTATTTTCTATATCTAAAGCCAATAATTCCTTTGTAAATCCATTTTTTTTATAAATCTTTTTCATAATTTGAGAAGTCAATAGTATAGAAGTAGATTGACTACAACTAATAGCAGCTGTTAAAATTGCCACTACTATTGTATATAAATATATTTTCCATTCACTTTTTACAACTCCTATTTTTTCAGATACCAATTTTAATATTCCTAGTTTATCAACTATATTAACTAAACCACAAGAAAGTAAAGCCATAACCATAGCTGTTCCCATTGAAAATATTCCTCCTCCTCTTATTACATTATATAATTCATTTTCAATTGGAAGCTTAAATCCATAAATTAATACTTTAATAAAATTTCTATCTTCATAGTTTTGTAAAAACCACCCTATAATTAAACTTAAAAAAATACTTACTAATATTGTGTGCCTAATATTCTTTTTCAAAAGACACATTATTATTAAGTAAATCATCGGAATAAACACCAAAAAATCTAAATAAAAATTTTGATTTAACAAAGTTAAAATATTATTTTCTATAAATTTTGGTTCAATATTCCTACCTAAATAAAAATACAAACTTAATGTTATTAAGTATGGAAGGATTGAAGCTTTAAACATACCTTTAACATTGCTATATATCTCGGTTTCTGTCAAAATAGATACAAAGTTAGCACTAGATGACATTGGAGATCCTCTATCACCAAAATAAGCTCCAGATATTATGCTTCCTGCAACTATATAAATATCTAAACCAATCCCCCTAGCCAAAGATACCATAACTAATCCTATAGTTCCTACCGTTCCAAAAGAGCTTCCTATTAAAAATGAAAATAAAGAAGTTATTAAAAATGAAAATACATAAAAATAATTAGGATTTATAATTTTTATCCCATAGTATATTAAAGCTGGAATTGTTCCTGAGATAAACCAACTTGCCGAAAGAGCCCCTAAAAGAGCAAATATAAAAACTAGTAAATAAGATTTTTTAGTTCCGGCTATTGCTATATCTAGAGTATTTTTTAGAGTTTTAAATTTTTTTACTGAAAAAACAAAAATCCCTAAAAAGATTAAAGATAAAATAATTAATAAAATTGATTGAACTTTAAAAGAATATAATATTGCTATTATAATAAAGATTGTATGTATCATTTTTATTTCTCCTCTTTATTTTATCTATTATCTTATATTTTTTTAAAAGTCAATACTCTTTTAAAATTTGTCCACTTATGTTGTAAAAAATAGTAAAATAATGGTAGAATTTGTATATATATTATTAGGAGGAATTTAAATGATTTTTAAAGTTTTGTTTAATTTAATTATTGTAATAAGTCTAGGAATTTATAAATATATTTTCCCCTCATCTTTTTTTATTAATATCTTATTTTTCGTCTATTTCTTTTTTATTATCTATCACTTTTTTATTCTAAATGGTAATAAAATTTTTAAAGCTATTATTGAAACTTGCTTTACTATTGGAGTTACTCTTTTTATTATTAGCTTAGGAACTATTATCACAGATATACATAATTCAAAAAATTTAGAATTAAAAAATGATTATATCATTATTTTGGGAGCCGGATTACGAGGAGATAAACCTAAAAATGTTTTAAAATATCGATTAGATAAAGCTATTGATTATTACAAAAGATACCCTAATACTATATTTATTGTTTCTGGTGGTCAAGGAAAAGATGAAATTATTAGTGAAAGTAAAGCTATGAAAAATTATCTTCTTTCACATTCTATTCCTAAAAATAATATCATTGAGGAAAATAAATCTACAACAACCTTAGAAAATCTAATTTTTTCTCGTAAACTTATTCCAAATAATATAAAAAATATTGGCGTTATAAGCAATGATTTCCATATGTATAGAGTTAAATTTTTTGCAAATTCATTAAATTATAAAATAAATCCTATATATGCTAAAACTCCTTTAAAAAGCAAAGTCAGTTTATTTAGTCGAGAAGCTCTTGCTATTATATATTATAGTTTAAAAAATATATTATTAATTCAAAAGGAGCCTAACAAAAGTTAAGCTCCTTTCAAATTAGCACTTTCTATAAAAATTAAAATCCTTATTCAGATTTTAAGATTATAAGCTTTTAAAATGTTGTTTTCATCGCTACATAAGCAAATGGTTGCCATCTCCAATCTGAAGCTGAATCTTGATTTACATTATCCCAGTTTCTATATTCTGCTCCAACTCCTACAGTAGTTACAAAATTTTCTGTTACTCTATAATCCGCTGATACAGCTAGTTGGCCATATAATTCATACGTATTTTTTGATTTTTTCATTACATATGAATTTTTATTACTATCAAATCCATATCTATCATACTGTCTAAATACATATGGGTCATATCCTCCTTCAAAATCTAGATTAATTCCATAATTATTTCCTGTATATAATTCAAAATGTCTACGTAAATAAAATTCCCATTCTACTACAAGTTCCTTATCCTCTTTATCATTTCCATTACTTCCTGTTATGATATCTTGGTTATAGAAGTAATAATCCAAATAAAGTGTACCATCCCATTTTATTCCTAATGGTAAATTTCCTGCATATTCTAAATCTGCTCCAATAGCATTAACATAGTTTCCACCATTAGAATTTGGGAATAGGTGATAGTACTTAGGAGCTAAAACTAATTTCTCTACAAAAGCTCCCTTATTTTTATATAAATCCATTCTTAATTGATATTCTAACTCTTGATCATCATTTTCTTGATTATAATATTCAATTCTAGAAGTTAGCCAATTATTATGAGCATAATATAATCTCATTCTTGTTTCCGTTCCATCTTTAGCACTATTATCTTTAGATTCATCATCTCTTTCTAAATTATTATAGTCTCTTATTCTTCCTTCTAAAAGAATTTTTTCAGTTGCTTGAACACCAAAAGTTGTTTGCAATCTAGAATAGTTATTAGCTCCTCTATTCCATTCATCTTGAGCTATACTTGGGTCTACTGAGGTGTCTGAAAAGCTATTTTCCAAACCATCGCCATGTCCTTCAGTTTCACCATAACCTTTATACTCTATTCTTAAATAACCACTTGGTCTAAAAGCGGTTTCTTCCTTTATAATATTTACATCTTCCACTTCTACTATTTCCACTTTAGGATAATTAGCTAATTCTTTTCCTTGAGCCATTGTAGTTACAGCAAAAATTGCACTTAAATAAATCAGATTTTTTTTCATAATTCCCCTCCATTTATATTTTTTAATCCACCTGTTGTTATTTTAAAACTTTTTATCTTAAAATAATAGTTAGAATGGATAACCGTGAACTATTCACCCTTTCATTTTTATTTTAAATAGTTTATTATATATGTATAAATTACTAAAAGGGGTATATCATGAAAACACATGAGGGAGCGATTTATTTAATTTCTTCAATTAACAAAGAAATAGATTTTTTATTTAGTTATCTTTTATCAAATCTAGAAATAACAAAAATGGAAAGTGTTTATTTAAAGCTTATCTATCATAATCCTGGAATTAGCCAGTATGAAATCTCTAAGGAAACTAAAATAGAAAGATCTCTTGTTACTAAATACATTACAAATTTAGAGGATAAAGGATTAATTGAAAAAAGAAAAATTGATTCAAGAAAAAAAGGTTTATATCTTTTAAAAGATGGAATTTTAGCCATTAATTATATTGATTCTTTTCTTCCAAATATACAAGATAAATTTAAAGATTTATTTTCAGAGAATGAGATTGAAATTTTTTTAAATATATTAAAAAAATTTAAAAAACAACTAGAAATTATAAATAGTAAAAATTTATAATATACAAAAAGGTCATTAAATCAAAATTGATTTAATGACCTTTATTTTTTATACTATTAAATATCTTATGGCGCCCCCAACAGGGATCGAACCCATAACCCTCTGATCCGAAGTCAGATGCTCTATCCAATTGAGCTATGGAGGCTCACTATAAGAGATTTTACAGCATTTTAAGATTTAAGTCAACAACTTTTCTTAATCCCAACACTCAACTCTTTCACCATATGGCATATCTATATCATTTTTATTGAAACTAGGATCTAGTCCACTCTCTTTTTGATTGCTATAATCACCTAAAGCTTCAAAAGCAACTTTACCTAGTAAGAATATAGCTATAAGATTCAATACTGCCATTAATCCCATAAATAAATCAGCCATATTCCAAACAAGTGCTAACTCTCCAATAGAACCAAACATTACCATTCCTATAACTCCAACTCTATATAAGTTTAACCAAGTTTTATTTGGAGTTAAAAATTCTATATTCGTTTCTCCATAATAATAATTTCCAATTATTGAGCTAAAAGCAAATAATAATATGCATAATGCGATGAAAACATTTCCCCATCCTCCAACTTGAGAACTTAAGGCATTTTGAGTTAATTGAATTCCTGTTAATCCTTCAGTCTTATGTGCTCCTGATATTAAAACCATAAAAGCTGTACATGAACAAATCAAAATTGTATCTGTAAATACTCCTAAAGTTTGTACAAATCCTTGCTTTACAGGGTGAGAGGTTTCCGCTGCTGCCGCTGCATTTGGTGCTGATCCCATACCTGCTTCATTAGAAAATAAACCTCTTTTTACTCCAGTCATAATAGCAGCTCCTATTCCTCCACCAACTGCCTGTCTAATACCAAAAGCATTTTCAATTATATCTCTAAATATTTCTGGAACCATACTTATATTGCTTACAATTACATACAATGAAACTAGTATGTAAAGAATCGCCATAACAGGTACTACTGCAGCACTAAAGTTCGCTATCCTTTGAACTCCACCAAAGATTATAGCTCCTGTTCCAATAGCTAATACAATACCTATTATTGTTCTATCCAATTTAAAAGCTTCATGAAAAGCTAAAGATATTGTATTTGATTGAACTGAGTTAAATATTAGTCCAAAAGTTATTGATATTAATATTGAAAATGCAACACCCATCCATCTTTTATTAAGAGCTTTCTCCATATAATAAGCTGGTCCACCTCTAAAAGCTTCTCCATCTTTCACTTTATAAATTTGTGCCAAAGTACTTTCTACAAAACTAGATGCTCCACCTATAATGGCTATTAGCCACATCCAAAATATAGCACCTGGACCTCCTGAAGCTATCGCTATCGCAACTCCAGCCAAATTTCCAGTTCCAACTCTAGAAGCAGTACTTATACAAAATGCTTTAAATGATGAAACTCCACCTTTATGACCAACGCTATCACCTAAAATTTTTATCATTTGTCCAAAATATCTTATTTGAACAAATTTTGTTTTTAGTGTAAAGTATGTTCCTACAAATAATAACATTACAATAAGAACATAACCCCATAAAATATCATTAAAAAAATTTATTAATGAATTTAATATTTCCATTTTTCCCCCTTTATTCCGATTTTTATGAAATAATTTTATCATAAAGAATGCAAAATGAAAAATATATTTTTTAAATTGCTATTATTTTTTTGTAAAAAAAAAGGAGTCATTGACTCCTTAAAATTACTTTGCTACTACGATGTTTGTAGCTTGAGGTCCTTTTGCTCCCTCAGTTACATCAAAAGTTACTTCTTCTCCCTCGTTAAGAGTTTTGAATCCGTCCTTTTGAATTTGAGAGAAGTGTGCGAATACATCCTTTCCATCTTCACCAGTGATGAATCCGAATCCTTTCTCTTGGTTGAACCATTTAACTGTACCTTTCATTTGATACCTCCATAAAAATTTTTGATTTCATGTAATAAATCTCCATTCAATCCAACTAATATAAGGTACCTATGTAAAGACCTTTAAATATTAAATACTAGAATTTCTTTCAATTTATACATCATTCAAACACAGTATACACTATTTAAATCTTCATGTCAAATATTTTCTACTGATGTAGTTCTTTCATTTTCCAAAAAATAAAAAAATGGCGCTTCTTGCTGGGCTCGAACCAGCGACAACACGATT